>Ga0316607_1000027_pt1 | contig 54708 bp, 98 predicted proteins | sample MIS2016062E_MG_FD_207674 | JGI IMG/M metagenome (GOLD analysis project Ga0316607, IMG submission 207674) | Microbial mat bacterial communities from Middle Island sinkhole, Lake Huron, Michigan, United States - MIS.2016.062E | ecosystem: Environmental > Aquatic > Freshwater > Lake > Sediment...
AATAAAATTTGTATTTCTATGCTTACGGTCTATGAAATACTAACAGTCCCACAGTGCCGCCGGAGATATTCGAAATCTCAAGCTAAGGTTTTACAGACCTGGCTTCTCCCTGGATCGTCGGCATTATTCTTCATTCTTTCCATACCCTTTTACATGATGGCATGGTTTTTTCCACTTGTATGAATCTAAAATTTCTTCTTTAAGCTTGTTAGCTTTAATTATGTCTCCAACAGATTTTAAAGCTTTATGCTCTATCCACCTTTCGTCATCACTAATGTTAGATTTCATTTAATTTCATTTTTCTTCTTAATTTCCATCCGTCTGGAATTAAATCTACAACGATAAATTTTCTTACCACAGTCTAGCTGGTGAGATTCGAACTCACAATAACCTGCAGTCCAAGTGCAGTAACTACGCCTAATTAGATCGCAACTAGTTATTAATCTATAATTTTTGGTGTGTTACTACACCAAATGCTCTGACGACTAAGTTTAACTGTTTGGCCAAACTATGTATCAATCCAACATTATTTCAAAGATGATTGCAACTATCTTTAATTTTCAAAGACCATATTACCACGTAACTTACCCATATCGGATCTTCTGTTTCCAGCCTGTTAATTCAGGGGCCGTATTTCTGTACCAATCGGTGTTGCAAACCATTGGCCTATCGAACTCGCAACTCTTTAAATGATGGCTACCCCCAAGCCCACATTCCAAAAATTAATGATTGTCCACGTAGCCGAATTCGAATCGACGTGCTCCATATCCCAAATATGGCGAGATAGACCTGACTCCTCTATACGTGGTTAAATAAATTAAATTTCTACGCTTCTTTACTAACAGTATTTTGAAATACTAACAATCTCACATCTTTAATTAGACGGATGATAATATTGAATCCAATCTGAAAATGTATTATCCATGCTTAATTGATATAATTCTTCTTTTTTAATTTTATGTGTGTGCACTAATCTATGACAATTAGGGCATAATATAACTAAATTAGACAAATTATTGCAATTTTCAATTTTCTTACCATTAATATGATGTATGTCAAGAGTTGATTCGTTCCAACCACATCTTTCACATTTTCTTTTAGCTCTGTACAAAATTTTAACTACAGTTGTTTTTGCAAGATCTAAAATTGTGTTAATCTCTTCTTTTGATTTTGCATGAACTACAATCCTTTTGCAATTATTACAGTGTATTTTTTTACCACTTCTAATTTTTATACTTTCAAATTCACATTCACATTTTTCACAAACATAATTATATTTAATTATAATTCGGTCTACTTTAGTTTTTCTTTTTAATGTTTCACTTACTAATGAATTTATTAAAGAACGTTTTCCCTTTGTGCTAAACCCTCTAGAACATTTTGTTGAACAAAATCTACCACTTCCATAAGAACCATTATGTTCTTTTCCACAATTTTCACAAATATACATGGTTTATTTTATATATTTATGCTAACTATGAAAATATTTACAGTTATCGTAGTTCAAATGTGAGAGTAGAAGGACTCGAACCTTCGAAGTCGTTAAGACGATTGAGTTACAGTCAATTACAATTGCCGCTATGTGATACTCCCATTATTCCCGGATTTACTTTTATCACTCCGGGTATGATAAGATAGTTTTACGTCGCGATTCGCTTCTATCGAGCTCAGTTTCGTTTGCTTGTACAATATGTAACAAGTAGAGGATTCACTGGCACCATTCGTGAAGGGAGAATTAACGAAATTCTGTCTTCCGGACTCCAACGCCCGGTACTCTGTCAACTGAGTTACTCCTTCATGTAAGATTAAAGATTATTGATTTAGCTCGCATAGTTCTTAACTAACCATACAATAGACCGCATCATTACATTTTCCATTGTTAAGGGAATTCTATGTTTTGGTATCAACTACTGATAGAATCTTTAATTTTGTGGAGACGGGCAGGGTCGAACTGCCGCTAACTACCTGGATTTTCAGTCCAGAGCTCTTCCAACTGAGCTACATCTCCGAATTAATAAGTAAGGTAATTTTCTATAGAGGAATTTTGATATTTTGCGGTTTCGACACCGCACCTTTAAAATGAAAATTTAATGTTCAATCTTTGAACTAAAAATACGAAGTAACTCTATTAGTTTAACACTCACTTTGCTTTTCAATAATTTCAAATAACTTTTATAAAGGGAATAGAGCGTTACTAATTTTTTATCTTTACCATTTTCGCCTGATAAAGCCCTTTATTTTAGTGGGGAAGGCAGGAATCGAACCTACACAATAAATTTTTCAATTTTATTTTTACCGATGAAACTCTTTATTTTAATACAATTACTTGAGAATTCCATTAAGAGCATTTTTTTATGCTTCCCCATATTTAAAAGAACGTATTCTTTGTTAACCTGGCCAGAATCGAACTGACACTCCTTGCGTCAAAAGCAAGTATCCTAACCATTAGATAACAGGTCAGATTATTTAATATCCAAGTTATTGTTCATATTAGATTTTAATATATAAGAATTTTAGTCTTTGTGTATTTTTGAAAACCATATTTCGATGTAACAAAAACTTTTACTATACATATTTTAGAGCTGCATGGAAGATTCGAACTTCCGGCTTTAGTCATTTGCAGTGACTTCCCTTTGACCACTCGAGCAATGCAGCATTTATTTTTTATTATGTATTAATTTTATAATGCAAATATAATACATTTTTTTATACTTTTTATAAAAGTAACGTTAATTTTTTATTAATAAAAAACCTCTTAAGGAATATCCAGAAGAGGTTGTATAATAGTTGTTGACTATAATAGTTATTTTCTCCTGAATTTACACAAATAAAAACATAACTCTTGATAAAAGAGAGGTTGTTGTAATTGTTCGGGTTGATATGAAAAAGAATTTATCACTTAATGTATTTATTTTATTTTATATATCTCTTATATGTTTTATGTTTTATAAGGTTTTCGTAAATATTAACTATTTTAAAACTTTTATTCAACTTTATTTTAATATAAGATGAGAGAATTTTTTATTGATCACCTCAATCAATGGATTATCTATTGGAATTATGCACCAAACAATTTCAGCTTCTTGACACATATACCATTTTATATCTTTAAACCGAGGGGATTTATAATATGATCGTTCTCTTCCTTCACACATTGATATCTTATAACAATCATCTTTTTTCTCTATAGCAGCTGGATAATTGCAGAAAAAAGAGCTTATGCCAATTAAACTTAAATGGTTGAACTTTTCAGCTGACATTTGAATTTCTTTTGGAGCATGCAATAATATTGGGCAATCTAAACCAATTTTCATAATATTATAACATTTTATCAATTGTAACACAATAATAACCATATCCGTTTAAATAGGTATCTAATCTATTTACCACTACGCCATAATCTTCACCTAAAATAGCCTTAATCGAATCTTCAACTTCTTTATCCGTTCTATCAATTCTATCATCTATTTGGTAGTAGAATTCAGAGTAAAAATAATCTTCTTCTGAACATGAATTATCTACTCTAAAATGGCCTATTAATGCTATATCAGACTGTTTAATTGCCTCAATAATTTTTTCTATCATTATATTGTTATTCAGCTAAGTTATTAATTTCTTCTAAGATATTTTCATTTGCCATAAAATCAATACTAGATACGTCATCACCAAATAAAGCGTGCAATGCACCTAAATCATACGCAATATTTTCCTTATTATTTTTAGATATAATAGATGTTGTGCCATTTAGTTCGTCATTAAATCCTTTCATATACCATTCCAACAAATTATTTGTTTTCTTCGGCAATTCATCAATTAATTTTTGTATCGCTGATATTTGATTAATATAGTTTGCTCTTAATAATTCGGGATCATTAGCTTCATTCCAATAAGGAACTAATTCACTATCAGCTGCATTGCAATCAATATTATTAACGACAATTTTATTTCCACAATTTCTGCACTTAGCACCACCTAAATTAAATGAAGAGTATCCGCAGTTATAAAAATTTATATCTTCACTTCCACATTTAATGCATGTACATACTCTACAAAATCTTCTACTAATTTTTCAACTTTTAATTTTCCCATTTTATTTCATTGAATCTGATACATCTTCGTCTGCAACTTTCATTAATAACTCAGCCAACTCATATAATCCTTCTGGTCCATACATACTAAGAAGACCATCTATATTAAGTGGTTCATTACAATCAGGACACTTGAATCCGTCAATTGTCTTGTCATAATTAGAATTGGTCATAATTTGATTATCATACTTCATCCTTTTATAAATTTTTCGTAAAAATCATCAGAATTATCAAATGATAAAATATCAATATTATTTTGTAATAATGTATTAATCCACATTTGGTCAAGACCATCTAATTTTCTATTGGTCAATGTTCCATTCTTATGTGATAGCATAAGTTCTTTCACGAAATCCCAATTATTATAGATCTCCATAATAAATAAATTATACTGCATTTCTTCTGACATATGATTCGTTATATTTCTTTTTAATGGTTTATAGCCAAAATCTTTAAAGAACTCATGATCAGACATTAATTCTTAATAAATGTCTGATCACCTTCAGTAATACCTACTTTTTCAATAAGATTGTTAATAATATTAGTAAGATGACTTATTTCATCATCTTTTACTTTTAATAATCTTTCATATACAATTTTATCATTTTTTGCAGTTTCTGTTCTAGCAGAAATTAATGAGTCTAATTTTGCAAGTTCGGTATATTTATTTTGTAATCCAGAATGATATTCATGTTCATGATTTGCGGTTTCAGTTGCGCATTGTATTTTGAGATCATGCATTTTATCTTGTATGGTTTTTTCATACTTTAATAAATCAGCATCCATTTCTTGTTTTTTTAATCTATAATCTAATTCTAGATCTCTTAATTTATGTCGATAATTTCGTAATAACATATTTTATATTTTTTATATGCAAATATAATAATAAAATTCACATAATTTATAAATTTTAATAAAAAGTTTTTAGCTATTTAATCTAATTGAAATAATTTAGATCGTAACACGAATTCTTCTAACCAAAGAATATAATTTTTTGTAAACCAATCCATGTTATTATCAGTTCGTTTAACTGCAATTTTCTCCCCTGTATCTTTTATGAATTCACTTCTAAGATATCTTCCTTTATTTCCATCATAAAAAATATGTTCTAACCATTCTCCATAATAGCTTTTAACATCATCACCTCTTAAATGTCCTGACTTATCAGTGTCTTTACTGAAGCATGGATACATTCCTGTCGCAAATTTAAATTTTGTTCTCAAATACATGTAATTCATAATATTATTTTTTAGATGTTTGACAATTATACCATTCAATAAACTTTATACAAGCATTATATACGCACTCTATCTTATAGTCAGATTCTATAGCAGGAATTATAGTATGCATATCATTTAATTCTGCATTTGTGATTACACTAATAGCACACCAATGAAGTTTTTCATTAGCATGATATGCTGCTATTTCAGTGCAAAATCCTAATTTTTCTATTTTATCAAGTACTGACATTAACCAGCTCCATGATGTATGATATTTTAAATCTTTATAACCATCAAATGACCAATAAACATTCTTTTTTAAATTCTTTCTTGCACTTATCCAAGAAGTTCTATTTTCAAATGTCCAATGAGCATACTCCTTGCCCATAAAATCAAAGATAAGTTTGTTATTGATAATAATGTCTTCTTTATTCATAATTGTTTTTATTAATACTGCAATCATTTAACAAACACAATACATTTGTTTCAAGTAATGTCATTATATGGCTAATGATTTATGGTCTATAATATCTCCTATTGCAGTAGATGCAATATCTGCTGCAATAATAATTTTAACTAATGGATTTTCAAAAGCTGCTTGATATGAATATTGTGGTAATCCTGGAATCTGTGTACCAGGTTCACTCGCGCCCATATGCCAACGCACCGCAAGTGCTTCTGGTTGAGTAAGTTCTACATATTTGTTAATATAATACAAACTTTTTTCTCCATGACCCATAGGAAAAGAATCATTAAATTTCCATCCCATATAAGATAACCACTTATTGTTATCATCTTTTGCCCAACATTTATCTAAAGTGTATTGATTTACTTTACAAACATCATGAAATAAAGCAGCAATAATAACAGATTCTTTTAAATATTCTAATTCAGGTTTATACTTTATTGTCCAATTAAATAAAGTGAGAGCATATTCTGCAACATGACAACTATGTTCAACTAAACCTCCTTCATAATTGCCATGAAATTTTGTACTAGCTGGGGCGCTAAAAAAATCGGTAGTTTCTAACCAAGCGACAAGTTTATCTATTCCTGGTCTATTAATATGGGATACAAATTTGTCAAATTTAATTCTTAATTCAGATAATGAATTCATACGTTATATGTTTTTATTATTCTTGTTATTGGCAATAAAGTAAGTTGTGATTCTATAAATTTTTCGGCAGATTCTATTGTATTAAAAAATCCCGACGTATTTGCATCAATATTTGATGGATTATACCAAAATAGATTTAAAAATTTCTTTTGAACTTCATAATCTTTATATGTCCCATAATCATACTCTTTTATTCTATATTTTTTCATTAGTCGAATAATGGAATATTAGCTGCAGGTAATTCATCTGGATCAATTTCTTCAGTTTCATCTACAAGATCTAAATCTTCAACTATCATTAATGGTTGAGCCTTTGTAGATACTAAAGATTCATTTTTAGCTACTTCTTTAAGAATCATGTAAGGTAAATCTTTTATTGTACCATTAAGTAATCCCGCGACTTGAAATTTTAACCATTCTTCTTCTTCAATTAATCTACATATAAGATTGGTTTCTTCACGTTCTACTAAAATATATTTTCCATAAGGAAGACCTTTGGTATAATGCAATACATCTTTTGAGAATATTCCACCTTTACCATTAGTAAAATTAGAAAATTGCATACTAGTCATATCTCCTGGCAGAAATATCGTATGTTTTCCGTCTATAACATTGATTACAACATTATTTATAACATTAGGTATTAATTCATTAATATTAATATCTGATACACTATAATCTTCTGATTCTATTTTTTTAACTTCTTTCATTTTGTGATATGTATATTTATTTCTTGTTCTATATTTTTATCAATAGAGTCAAATTCATCATATTTTTTGTATATGAATTTTAACTTTTCTATTACTACATTTAATTCTGCCGATAAAGATATTTTTCTTCCATCATATGCAGATTTCATTATTCTTTCATGCCAGCTATTAGATAGAATTATCATGCCAGGAGTTGAATAATACTCAATAATAGCTTCTATTCCTCCAACTTCATATACTAATAAAACATCTTTTACTCTTGGATAAAAAGATGTTTGCGTCATTTTTGATCTAACATTTTTTGAAATGTTTTTAATTCAGTAACAATAAGGTCAGGGAAAAATTCAAGCGCGTCATAAATACTTTTTTTATCAAATTCCATTTTCTTAGCATACGCTGTTACAAGTGTATCACTAACTTTAATCTTTGTTTCTTTCTTTTCTTTTGCTTGTTTTACACCTTTTACAAACATCCAATGTGGAGTTCTTCCGCCATATGTCTTATATAAGTATTTTTGCCAAAAATCCATCACACTAGCCTGATCAATCTTTATATGTTGTAAAGCTGCAGCTTGAATTGGATGTTGTATAGCAAATCTTCTTGAAAGAAGAAAAAACCACTTGCGTTTATCACTAGCAGCAACATCTTGCCACTCACCTGGTCTTTCAAACATAATTTTTGTAAGGTCAAATAATTCCATTTATTAAATTTATTATTTTATTATAAAAGATTAATAAGGTTTTATTTAAAATAATTTTTTATTCATGTTAATTCTATCTAAATGTCCAAATATGGAAGCTTCTGAACCAGTTGTTTTAGATTTTCCACCATAACTACTGCTTACGTATCTAGTGCCTTGTAACAAATTATGCATAGTTATACTTGCAACATCTATTCTAGGTTTAGCTAAAAGAATATCCTTTTCAGCTTCAAATTTTTCCTTTATTGAATCAGGAAAAACAAATGGGTCAAGTGCAACTAATTTAATTTGTCGATTTAATCTAGTACCAATATCAAAAGATGGAGTTTGTTTTGTATATTTTATTAACAATTCAAGGACTTTTTCCTTTTTTTCTAAAATGTTAAAATAATCTAATGGTCTTACTGCAGTAGATTGTAGATCTTCATAGAGTTTATCAAATTTAGACTCAGTAAACCTTGCGGTTTTTGGATCTCCATTTTTATCTACACCCGGAATTATCCATGTAAATATAGATGGAATCTCATCTCCGTCGTCTCCACAGAATATTTTCCGAAGTCTAATCATACGACCGTCAACTTCTTCAAATTTAGTTTTATCCATTGTTAAGATTCGTTTAAACGATTCTTTATCTGGATTTATAGACGCACTCATATTCCATATACTAACTTCTTCATCATCTTTATTTACCCAATTATTAAATCCTGCCGGAATAAATAATTTTCTTGATGCATTTTTGCCTTGTAGAAATGGATTAAAAACTGTAGCGTAGGCGGGTGTAGAAGCTTCTTCATTAAAGAAAACCAATTGTCTAATATCTTCATCGCCTGAAACGGATATGATATGTTCATTTCTATCGAACGCAAATACATGACTCCATAATGCCATAATATCATCGGCTTCAGCTGTATCTATTTTTGATACTAAAAATCCATAATCATTTGCTAATGAAAGAAATTCATCCATAACGGAATACACATTATTCCAATTAAGTTTAACTTTCTTTTCTTCACGACTAGCTTTGTATCCATCGTTTTCCTCTATGTGAATTTGTTTTCGCCATGATTTGGAATCAACGGTGAAAATTACTCTGGCTGGATTCATTCCTCTTATGATGAACGAAGTGTCCATTGCAACTTTTCGCATTAATTCATCAAGTTCTTTTTGATTATCAAAGGTATAAGACTTTTGTCCAAACCCTGATATAGCAAAAAGAGATCGCATAAATATGTTACTAATGTCGAATTGTAAATTTATCATTTATGAATTTTATTATAAAATATAGAATATATTATAAGACTATTGTTTATTAAGGTAGTTGAATGATTATATGATATATTATTTGTATTAAACCATGTGTTAATAACTGATTCCATATAGTCTTCTTCACATCCTGTGTTAAATTTAAAAATTTTTATATGCATATTAGCTTAATAGTAAATTAGGTTTTTCGGAATATGTAACATTTACAATTACTTTTCCATCACGTTCCATCATAGATGTACTTTTTACCGATGCACCTTTGTTTTCATTCAAGAACTTGTTGATCTCTGGCTGTACTTGGTCAGCGCTATCAACTACCAATACTTTTACTTTGTCCATTATTTATCTTTTTATATTATTGTTCAGATATTTCATCTGTTATTTTTTTATATTCTGACGTGAACTGTTCAGTCTTAACTGTGTTCAAAAAATTAAATAAATTATTATCTCGTAATACAAATTTAACATAACCATCCTCGTATATTTTATCATCCCATCTAAACGCAGTATAAAATTTAGGATCTATATTATTAGGTTTATATATAGCTTCAACTATTTTCTTAGATTTAATTATTTTACATATCATTGTTTGAGAAGCATTATTCAAACGAATAGATACAATAGTAAAAACAAGACCCATTGGTAAGATTATATTGCCCTTTTTTAAGTCAGAATTAGAATAGTATAAGTTAAAAGATTTATCACTTACATAATCTTCAGTAAGTATATACTTATTTGATGCTCTAAAATTTAGTAATTCATTTAATTTCATAATTATAATAGTTTTAAATGTTTAGTTATTTTGTCTATTTCATCTGACCAATCTGGCCCTATACAAATGCAAGTCTTTGTCTTCACCCCATGAAATTCTGTAAGACCATTATCTTCAATCATTATAGTGTTCAAACCTGCCAAAGAAGCTTGATTATAAATGTCTAAAAGTTCTTCTTCACTATCTACGCTTACACATATTTTTGTGAATGAATCTTTTAACCATTGAGATTCAGGCTCGTTTTCCCATAAATAAAGAGATCTTTTTTGATATTCCGGATAAGTAGTTGATTCCATCATTTGAAGTATTGCGCCAAGAGACGCATGTGCAGCTTGAGCACATTCTTTTCCCCGACGCATTTTCAAATCTTTGCGCATAACAATAACTTGTTTAACGTGTCTTTCTTCTATTGTCATTCGTATACTGTAATTATTTTTGTTTTTTCAAACACTTCTTGCATTGTTTGATCTAATAGATCTGATCCATTATGGCCAAATTGTGTATATGTGAAGCCAAAAAATTTGCCATCTGAAATTCGTTGCACAACACATTTATAATCTACAAACCCTTTTTCACCATCAAAATCACATTCATTTTGTTCAATCAATTTATATCCATCCCAATCTTCGGGGTAATCTTCAATATGTACGTCTCTAATTTTAATTTTTTCTCTTGTCATCTTATTTGTATATTGTTTTTGTTATTACTTCAGGAAATACTTCTTCCATGTAGTTATCGCCAAATTCCATCATATACCCATTATTATATCCAGCATCCCAACAATTCCATTTGAAATATTTTTTATCGCTTTGTCGTTGAGCGACAATATCCCATGATGGGCCATCTGACTTCTCATCAGTTCTGATGACTTCTACAACAAGATAAACTTCGTTTCTTAACACCCATTGTGTCCCGCCAGTAAAATCAAAGTATTCTAATTCTTCTTCTGTTAAATGAATTCGCTCTTTTTTCATCTTATTGATTTATAATTATTTGTATCTTTAGTACTAACGCTAACAGCGATAATAAGGGATCTATCACATTAATCCGTTGTGCTTGATATTCAGCTGTTGTAATTAGTACTAATGGTAGTTTGTCTAATTTGTTAGGGCATTCAGACTTTAAAAACTCAACGAAATCAAAACTAAGCGCGTTCATGGCCTCGTCAACTTTACTTCCAAATTCTGACACTATGAATTTATAATTTTCATATGGTTTGTCTGATTTACTAACACATAGTTTAAAAAGGTCGTTAAAATCAAAATTCAAATTAAAATTACCAGAATTTAATTCTTTTATTCCTTGTAAATAAAATGATTGAATCTTATTCATCAATCGTCTCATATCAGGAAATGAATTTTTTATAAACTTATCAAGAATTTCTGGCGTATATGTAATCCCAGCAGCAGTAAGTATTGTACCAACACGTTGTTTATATTCATTGAATGTATATTCCTCTTCATCTGCACTTATTGGATCTAACGAAATGCAATTAAATCTAGATTGTACAGGTTCTGGTATTTTATTGATATAATTACAAGTTGCAATGAATCTACAAACATTTGCATATTTTTCCATAACAGCTCGTAAAGCTTTAAAAAATTCTTCTGTAGCTCCATCCATCTCATCCAGAATAACTACCTTTAATTTTTCCCTTCCACCTTCCAATGAAATAGAAGAACAAAATTTTGATATTCTTTCTCTGATAACATCAATACCACGTTCTGATGATGCATTGATATATAAGTGAGTTGTATCTTTCATCATTATGAAAGCAATACTCGTTTTTCCTATACCTGGACTGCCATAAAGTAATAAATTTTGAACTAATCCTCTAGATAACTCATTTTTAATTCTAGCCGGCGCAATTAAGGTTGCTAAATCTTTAGGTCTAAACCTTTCTGTAAAAAGCTGTTGTACGATTTGTGTCATTTGTATAATATTTTATTATTATACAAATATATGAAAAAAAGGTTTTAATAAAAAAATCGGTTTATTAAAACCTTTTTTTCATAATCAGAGTGAATTCAGACTCACCATTTTAATTATAATAGGGTATTATATAAATTAAAAAATACACCATCTGAGCGCTTCAGATTATTGTCCAATTTATTTTATATTATCGAATGTGCGCTCCACCTCCTGCACATATTTAATATATTCAGATGTATATTTTATGGTCTGATCACGATTATTTCCTAGATTAATATTAAATTCTGCTGCAATTTCTCCAGGGTTAGTTTTCATTATAAATAATTTGTTTGATAGATATACAGCTTCTCTAATATCATGGGTAACTAATATAAAAGTTACGTCTATCTTAGGATTTTTAAATAAATCTAACAATACGTTTTGTAACTCATTTCTATTCTTAATGTCAAGAGCTGAAAACGGTTCGTCAAGAAGTAAAATTTTAGGATTCGCTATAATACTTCGTGCAATTGCAACTCTTTGTAATTGTCCACCTGATAATAACGGATGTTTTGCCCATTTATTTTCATGGCCAGCCAACCCAACAAGTTTAATCAATTCTTCAGCTTTATCGTATGCCTCAGTTTTATTAGTTTTATTTAGAATTAAAGGTAAAGCTACATTTTCAATAACACTTTTCCACGGAAGAGAAGAATACTGTTGAAATATCATAGGTACTCTATCGTCTGGAGCCATTTTTTTATCATAAATAAATAATTCCCCAGATGTAGGTTTTTGCAATCCAGCTATATATCTTAATATTGTAGATTTGCCGCACCCAGATTTACCTAATAATGAAACAAATTGTCCAGATTCTTTAATATCCTTTATATTAAAGTTGAAATTATCAAATAAAATATTTTCGGATTTATTTGTCTTATAAACTTGTCTAACATTTTTTATACTTATAACATCAATGTCTTCATAAGTATTAGGATCATTTTGTGTATTATATGATCCAAAATTTTCGATAGTATCTGTTAAATATCCCATTATGATTTTATTTCAGTTGGTTTCAATGAATGTTTTAATAAAAAACTAATTACTGCTGTCGATTTAATTCTATCAATTAGCGACATTTTTATTTGAGAATCTTCAGATCTATATGGAAATAATAATCGTTCTATACCTTTAAATGTTAAATCAGAAAGATATCCTATGATTATAATTATAATTAGAACAGCAAATACCATATCTGTTCTGCTTTGTTTAGCTGAAGTAGAAATTAAAGCGCCTACTCCTAAATCTTTAGCAATTAATTCAGCTACAATTATATAAGTCCAAGAAATTGCAACTATAACCCTTATATCAGAAAATATTTTAGACATCACAGAAGGCAAGTATAAATGTTTAAATGTTTGCCAATTAGACGATCCTAACGTCCACATAGTTTGTTTATGTACAGAATCAGTTTCATTAACTCTAGTAACAAAAATTGGCAATAAATAAATAATAATACCAAATGATAAAAAATGCACTTTCATATCTAATCCTATGCCAAATATTCCAATAAATATTCCAGTAATTGCAGTTAATGGAATAAATCTAGTAGAATCTACCCATTTAGAAAACATACCATTTAATATAGGAAATAATCCAATCAGAAAGCCTAACGGTATAGAAATCATAATAGCTTCAATGTATCCCCATAAATTTAACTTTATTGAATACCATGTATTACCAGTTAAATTATAGTTATTATATAATTCAATTATAGATGAAACTACTTTAAACGGTGATGGAAATATAGTATTAGATATTCCGCCGAATCTAACTATAGATTCCCATAATAGTATAATTATTACAAATCCTATAGTTGATAATATGATATTTTGACGGTTATTTAAAGATTCGCCAAATTTAAATAAATTTTTCATTTTAGTTATTTTTATACAACATAAATACTATATTAAGAAATAATTATAAACAATCTAAAATAAAAATAGCAAACTTTGAGTTTGCTATTTTTATTGTTATATTTTATTTAAATTTATTCAGAAACTAATTCGAAATCAGTTTTTCTATAGGCTTCATTCGCACCTAATACTCCATCATTTATAGCCTGTGAACTTCCATTACCAATTACAATGAATTTGTTTTTGTCAAATCCATATTCTTTAATTAAATAATTGGCCACAGATTGAGCTCTTTTTTCAGACAAAATTTGATTACTTGTTGGATTACCAACTGCATCAGTATTACCTTCTATTCGTACTCTTGCCATTGCAAAAGACTTTGCGATTCCAACAAATTCTTTATCAATAACTGCTTTATCTTCATCATTTAGATCATATGATCCGGTAGGAAAATTAATAGTTACCTTTTTATTAGAAATTGCTTCTTTATTTTTAATTTTTTCAGTTACTGCAGTAAATTTAATTTCAGACTCAGCTGAATTATCCCCGGTAGCAGTAAGAGAAATAGATTCTACTATTGATGTATTAGATATACCTCGCCAAGCTAATGGGGAAGATGTTAATTTTAATCCAGAATATACAATGGACATCTTAGAATATAGTTGTTCGCCAGTTACACCTTGATAAGTAGAATTAAGTCCAAAAAAGTTTAGATTATCTCCATATGTAGCTAATCTAACATTAGCCAATCCATTTTGAGCAAATCCTTTATCTACATTAAAACATTTCGCAAAATCTACAGCGGCTTGATCCAATTTTGATTTATCACTATTAAGTTCACCATTAGCTGTTAACCATGCAGATAAAAATTTCGATAATACTTCTTTATTTTCATTAATAAATTCTTTCTTCGCAAGAAGTCCATCGGCAATAACATATGCAGCTACTTTAGTACTAACTAATACTTTTGATCCTGGAATAGCAGCTAAACAATCTCCATCATCTGGCGTCCAAACAACGGCTAAATCAGTAGTTCCTGCTTTAAATAATTTGGCAGCTTCTATACCATCAGAAACTTTAACCATTTTAATATCTGACATTTGTAATCCGTTTGATTCCAACGTTTTTATTAGAAATGTATTAGAAGCGGTGCCTTCAGCCACAGCCACAGTTTTTCCTTTCATATCTGCAACTGTATTAATACCCTTTCTTGCTACAATTAAATCTCCACCTCTAGACCAATCTACTTGTCCAAACAATTCAGTTTTTAATTCAGACATTCCAGATTGTGCACCCATTTCAACTGGTAGAGCATCAACTGTACAATATACAACATTAACGGCATTTGTTTTAAATGAATTTCGAGAATCATCAAAAACATCGAGAATTTTAATTTGAAGTTTAATACCGTATTCTTTATACAAACGGCTTTCTTTATTAGGTTCAAGCGAGCCTCCGTTCATCCAGACAATTGGAGCAAAACCTGTCCATGTATTTACTCCTAACACAATATCCGGTCCGGACGAAAAAACGTTAGAAACTTTGTTTAAAACTCCAGCTGATTTTTTTTCTGGCTGTGCATCACCTTTTGGTTTGAACATATAAATTCCACCAAATACCAATCCTACTAAAACAAGTAAGAGAAAAAACTTAAATCCAGTTGTTAATCTACTAAACATAACTTTTAATTTTTAAGTGTTGATAATTAATTATAAATATTTCGATTTTCTTTGCGATGTATAATTACCTTCAACAGGCAATTTATCTGGTTCAGTATTAATAGAAAATTTAACCGCATCTGTATTGCCTTTCATGAGGGCTAATGTTGATGGAGGGTTTTTTAATCCACTAAACATTCCCTCAATTCCAATTTCATTATACTTTTTAATCAAATCATCACCTTTAATGCCAAACATCTCTTTCTCAACATCTATTTGGTCCATTAAGCCTCCTGCTGTATTTACAACTCTATCCATTTCTCCCACCCTTCCCATAATATCATCATTAACAAATTGGAAAGCTTGATTATACAATGCAAGTTCATCCGGATTACCTTTTATGACAGACATTGCGCTTTTAAAGGCAGAGTGCGAAAGTTTTATCATCTTATATCTCTCTTCTTGAGCATTTACTTCATTTTCAGAATCTTGGGCATACAATTTAGCCATTTCAGCTATTTTACTCATCATATTATACCATTTTTCTGAAGATTCAGACATTTCAATATAACTTTTAGTTAAATCAGTTAATCTGGTAACTTGTCGTTTTTCAATCAACGCTACGTCTCTTTTACCTTGATTTTCCGCCGCTTGAGCTCTATCTAATGAATCTTGTAATTCAGCTTTCTTTTGTCGGATTTTATCCTTTAACGCAATTCTAACTCCATTAAGTTTATTCATACTAATTTCCATTTCTTCAATCTTTTGATACATTTTTTTAATGCCATCTTTAAGAATTGATATTGGATCCATTTTTACAATCAATCCAAGAAATTTAGTTACATAAATCATATACATTGTAGATACAGCTAATCTGAAATTTTTATCAAATGCTATGTATAATATAGCAGCTGACGCAACTCCACATACAATTAATCCTAATAGATTCTGAGCAAACGCATAAATTGCACCAATGTTAAATATAACTGCAATAACAACAATAGCAAGTAATATTAAGCCAAACGTACCCCCTCTTTTTTTAAATGGGTCAACTAATGCTTGACCACCCATTTTAGCTAAACCGTTGATAGACTGTTCCATAACTTATTGAATATAATTATTAATTTTTTGTTTATCATTTGATAAGGTTGAAATTACTTTATCAACAGATTGTTTGAAATTTGACTCTGTCATTTTTAATTTCATTTCTTCTTGCTGAACTTCCTGAGTTGATACCATCACAAACTCATTAAGTTCTTTTATTTCATTGCTTAACACAATTATTTTTTCCTGTGATTGCGTAATTTTAAGCTTTTTGTTTTCAACATTTTCTTTAAATGTTTCAGCTAATTCATTATTAAATGTCAAAAGCTCGTTATTAATAATATCGATATAAACATCGATAGATGTTAATAATTTTTCTTTTGTTGAGCCCTGACTTTTAAGAATAGAAAAAACTGTAATAAATTTAGTTGTCTCATCAATTGGGACATCTTTCATATTATCAAGAGCTTGTTTAAACTCCACATAATCTAATCCCGGAATGTTATTGTCTGTAATAACATTTTCAAGCATTTGAATAAATTTATCATCTGGAACACCAACTATTCCACGATTTTCAATTTTATTAAATACAGATGAAGTTTCTACTGGTTTAACTTCTACAGGTTTAGAATCTAACGCAGATTGGTTTTTTACCTCTACTGCGGGTTTTACGATTAAATCTAAAAATCCCATTGTGTTATTATTTTAAATTATTTATAATGCAAAAATAATATAAATTTACGAATTAAAAAAATCTTTATGAAACTTTTTAATGAAAAGTTTCATTGTATTTTCTTATGGCATTGTTAATAACATCATCATGATGAAACGCCCATACATTAGGATCAGAAAATAATCCATCATTAGATAATAATTCTACATCCAACCACATTACATCATCCACCTCATCATTTTTAAATGATTCAACTTCTAATGGAAGGCCATCAGCATATTCATAAACAAACATGTAAATTAGAGTTACATTTTGTCGGGCATCCCTGCTTGGATCACTGCTGACCTTTATTGGTTCTTCGTTATTGTTATAAACCTGCCAATATCTATTTTCTAAAACGTCAAATCCTGTCTCTTCAATTGTTTCTCTTAATACGGCATCATAAGCACTTTCATCCCAATCAAGATAGCCAGAAACAACAGCCCATTTTCCTGGGCAATCCATCTTTGCAGATCGTTTCTCAACAAGTACATACATTTTATCATTATGTTCGGCTAAATGTACTCCTACTACTGCTACTGATCTAGAAATCCAATATGTTTTGCCGTCAACTTTTATTTCTTCATTTTGACGATTATTAAATTTTTTTGTCATACTACTTCAGTTGTTAATATATTTATAGTTCGTTGTAACTCTTCTTCTGATCTAATTAAATGAGAAAATATCACCACATTACCAGTTCTTTTTGTCTCATAACAATTTTGACATGCCATTTCTATACCTAAAGATGGTACACCCCATAAAATTCCAGCTCTTCCATCTTTGGCCCCACAAATCTTACACTCATTATATTGCATTTTCATATTTACCAACATATTGTTATAGTTGTACCATCTTTTTGATTATATTCAGCTTTTAATTTATAACCATCATATTCTAATTTAGACTTTACTTCAATCTTTATTGGCTCATAATAATACGTGTAAAGATTACCTATGTTAGATGCTTTTTTAATTAAATTAATAATTTCAAGATATTGTCTTGATGATTCTGTATTAATTGCTGCATGTGCAATAACTCTTGCTTCTTTTGCGTTCATAATATATTTGTAAGTTTAGTTTTTATTGCTTCTAAATTTTTATTTCGAGACAACTCAGATAAAAAACTAATTAAAATTAAATCACCTTTTTTTGTCGTAAACTTTAGCGAAGGTGGTTTTAATATATCATCTACTTTCTGAACAGCAATTATTTTGCTTAAATTAACACAACCTTCTTCGAAAAATATCCAATTTTCCATATATTCTATGATTTACTTAAATTAATAAATTCTTCTGACTTCATCCACTTTTTATGTTCCAATGAATATACTTCATCTACTGATTCGATAATAGGCAAACAATGGGTAGCAATAATTAACTGAACATTATTTGATACCGATATTTTAATTTCTTCTGCTATTTTATACTGATTCTTTAATGATAATGCAGATTCTGGCTCATCTAAAAAAAGTACACAATCTTTAGCTTCACGTATTCTATTTACGGTAAATTCTCTTAATACTTCGCCATGTGACATAAATCTTGAACGCAAAGCTCCACCGTACCCAATTCCTCTAGATGATCCGTCTGGATTAGAATATAACTCAGGATCAACAACTCTAGGATTCATTTTTTCTGAGTCAAAATAATATGTTTGAACTCCTTCTATATGAGCTTCTTTTGATAATTTGCATCTTAATAATTTATTATTATCTCTAAGAAGATTAAGTAACGTACTTTTACCACATCCTTGTTCCCCAACAAGCAATGTAACATTTTTTAACTCAATAAATAAACCCTTTTCTAATACATATTTATCTCCAAGTAAAGTAATACTCTGAAGATATAATTCTTTATTTTTTTCCATATCGTAATAAAATATATCTATATCCAAACAGACTATATTCAGAAAGCGTCTGATCAATTATTTTAATTAATATATGAATTACTATTAATAAATAAAAGACATCACTCAGACACCTCTATTAAATTGTGCCAATATTAAGAAATTTAATATCATCTTGAAATGATATGTCAGCATTACTATCATTTCCAAAATAAGGATTAGATATTTCTTTTATCATATTATGTGTAATGCCATATTGGTGATCTTTACCATCATGTGTTATTACAATAGGTAAGTTAGGATCGAGATTTTGCAGTTCTTCAATTAAATCTTTTACTCTTAAATTTTTCATAATCCGTAAATATGTTTTCTTATTTTAATAAGTAAGTCATTTGTCAATTTAGGGTTAACTTGAGATGGAAGATTACATTTTTCATAGGTTTCATCCATTTGTTTCATTAAATTTTCAGCCTCTGTAAGAAGTGTATCGAATTCATAATCTCCTTTTTTTATGGAAAGTAAACGTTTTACTTCTTCGGGATTTCTTCTTACTATAATTCCTTTGCCTTCTGCAATTTCCTTTGCCATGGTTAACAGCCTAATTGTGTGTAACATATTTTTTCCGTCATATTTCTTACCATGGCTGTTGTTCATCTTGACTCTATTAGGATTACGTTCTTTCAACCAAGTCTGATATTCAGCATATCGTTTACAATGAGTAGAATATCCATCTTTATTGAATACAAGAACCCCTTTATATAAAGCATTCTTAGAGAATGAAGTGAGCTGAACATCATTTGCTGTTTCTTCATTAGAAACTATACCACCATAATTTACATTACTTGTTTCTGGCTCATCAGCAATGTCATAAATTCCATAACAATCTTTTGCATGATCTATCTTTGATAGTCCAAAATCTTTTTGTGTAAACTCCCCCGCAAAATTCTCCCTTAATCTTTTTCGAGCAGTATCATTAAGTTTATTAATCCAATCGTTGACCGGCATCGATCCATTTCCGTCTTCTTTAAGAACATAACAAAAATCAAGAACTGTCTTTCTTGTCATTTCTCCTTCTTCCCAGTTCATTTTCTTATTAAGACCTCTTGCTTTCTTAATTTGTTCCATTGCATATCCACCAAATGTCCAACGACATTTTTTGGTAAGTAATTCATCAATATTTTCAAATATTACATGCATAATTGGATTGCTTATAAGTATACAATCCAATGGAGCATTAAGTAATTCCAAAATATTTGGATTATTAGTTTGCAATAATTCTAAGAATCTACGTATTTCATAATATGTTGTGTCATTACTTGAATCAGAAACTTGATCAACATATCCCATTCCTAGTATGGAATCTAGTGGTTGTATATAAATTCCGCGTATATCAACGTCTGATTCGGGCGTATTAGTTCCATAGGCAATACTGCCCATGATTGCAGAAAAAATGATTAAACCTTGTTCTTCTAAATCTTTTATTGTTAATGTTGCCATTTAATATATTTTATATGTTATAAGTTTTTCAACAATTGGAGCGGAATATCGTATGCTAACAACTAAACCGCCGATAAGTAATAAAAACTGAATACTAGAGTTATGACCATGCAAATGTTGTTAAATGATCCAAATAATCCAACTATTTCAGCTTCTACATCAATGGCATCAACTAAAATAAGATACCATCCTCTGATATACATTAATATTAAAACTATACCAGCTAAAATTAATAACAATTCTCCTATTGTCATGCTATTATATTTAATGATTTTACTTCACTTATTGCGCATTCTATTGCCTTTTTTCTTGTATCATAATAATCATCAGAATATTGACAAAATTTATATTGATTCCATACATCTCCATTAAATATATGTCTAATTTCGATATCATAATAAGGTGTGTTTATGCTTTCGTACACTTTTCCTTCCCCTGGTTCAGGAAATTTTACAGTTATGTCTAATCTATATTTTTCTCTGAAGAAATCTATAGCTTGTTGCCATAAAGGTGCTTTTATTGTAGTATTAAAATCAGTAAAAGCAATATTTTTTGTTTCCTTTCCTCTATACTCAGCTTCTTCTTTTGACATTAACTTTACAGGATTATTAACATCCCATGTAGTATTATCATAAAAATATTTAAAACAATCTTTATCAAAGCCTAATACCTTAAGGCTTAAAGCTATATCTGATGTTACAAATTCTTTATCTAACATAATATTAAGATGAAAAGCATTAACACATAAATAAATATTGCAAAATATATAAGTATTTTATTTAAATACTTTTCATCTATGATTTTAAATTCAAAATCATTAAATTCAAAATCTTCAAAATAATCATTAATGCTTTTCATATTAACACGTTATTTTAATAAAGTATCAACCATCTTAATAATATCCTCTATGGCTCCGGATTGAGGTGCAATAAGTCCAACAAACATAGTTTGTAAATTTACAAAGAACACAATAAATAATGCAATCGAAGATATCAAGCTTGATATAAGCATAAATACCCATTGTGGCTTCCATGTAAGTCTTCCCCATTCGTCTGCTCGAGTTTTAAGAAGTTTATCATCAGACATATTAACTATTCTGTATGAAAATATGCCAAAAATAATAGCAAATAAACCAACAAATAAATAACTTATAGATATAGCAAGATGTTTTAGAGTTAATACTCGATATACTTCTGCTACTGTAGTTTTTAAAGTTTGTGCAAGTACTACTAATCCTGCTTCTAATTTTGGAGCAGCATACTTTATAATTTTATTAGCATCGTCGTAAAGAGTACCTAGAACACCTTTACCATCGGCATATGCGGTAGCAACTATAGCTTGTGCATCTTGGTGAAGGGTAGAAATGGCATCCTTTGTATCAGAATGTAAAGCAGTTACTTCACTGCCTACTCCATTAATAACTTTGTCAGTAGTTGTCTGACCGTATGACATTATTGTTGTCATAATAAGAACTAAAGATAAGATAATTGTTTTCATTAGATAATTGAGTTTGTGCTATCCCATTGGGTAACGATTAGAAAAAATATTTCATTAGTGCCTTTTGATTTAAATGGCAATATAACTATAGGGTCTTCTGCGCAAGGAAAAATACATTTTGATTTAATTCCATCAAAATTGATAAGTTCTCTACTGTTACTAATCATAACATTATTAAGATTAAACAAATTAAGAGGAGCTACTATCATAGCCTTTGACTTTGGTGATACATTACCATCTACTATACTTTGAAATTTTCCTGCTGTTAACGTAGTGTAGTGTGATGCAAACTCATCAAATGGAAATTCTTCTATTTCTTTTATATTTTTCATTGGAATTTGACCAATAAAAAATTTTGAATCGCCAAAATAAAGATTATGCTTATTGCAAAGATTGCTAAGTTGATTATATCCTATGATATTTTTTTTATACTTATCCTTTATTTTTTTTAATTCATTAATAGTCTCCATCGTTAATCCAGCATTATATAAATTTGTTTGATTTTGCTGGTATTCTTTCATATTCTTAGCTTCATTGAAGCCTAAATTATCAAGTATGGTATGCTGTTTGGGAGAAATAGTTCGTTCTGCATCTTCATGCGATTGAAGTACTAGCTGTCTTTTTTCAGCAACTTTCTCAAATAATCCATCTAAATTATCTTGGTATGATGATATATCATCCAATAACTGTGCGTTTTTTGTACTCATAAATTCTGTAGTTAATATCGTTAATTTTTTCTTTTCTTTTTTTATTTTTCTCAATCGATTCTTCAATATTCTGTTCTAAATTTACTATTATAATGTTTTCTATACCAAAATATTCACTACAATCATATGAAGTTAAACACCATACACCAAGTATTAGAATATAAAAAAATATGAATGATTCTATAATAATAAGAGCTGATACATTACCAAATAAAGAAGTTAATGAAATTAAAAGTAAATAAAATAAAACATTTAATATTCTTGCAATATAAGAAATATAAGTATTTACATTATATGGTTTTGTAACATCCATTCGTATATTACCAATAAGTTTCAATACTATTGCAACAAGTGCAATCCAAAAAAAAGAAACCGCCATTGTTAATTCATTTTCAGTTACTAATGTATTCCATGTACCAAATGATAAAAATTTTAGTGTCTCCATAATTAAATTATTTAAAAGTTAATATTATTTTATAAATTATATCTTTTTTTATATCGAGATATAGCAGTCAAAATAGCTTTTTCTCTTGCATCATCATGATGTACTTCGGTTGGGCCGTATGTATAACTTGACATTAAACTATCTGCTGTCCAATCTTTTATAATATATCTAAAAAATGGATCATCATCATCTAATTCTTGATCATCTTCTACCCAAATCCATAAATCTAATGTTCTTAACCATTTAATAGCTTGTTGCCATAATGGTGCAGTAATATTAGCGCATTTTCTTAATACTTGTTTTCCATTTGGCAATGAATACACCATAAATGGATAATTAGTAATACACAATTGTAAAGTATCTTCGTCTACATCAGTATTATAATTTTGAAGCCACTTATTTTTTTTAGCAAACCAAAGTTTTTTATTTTCTTTGAACATTGCTATACATGGCAAGTTAAAGCCTAAATCTTTAAGTTCTTCAGCTATTTTGTATGTTACAAATTCTTCTTCCATAATTAGCTTAATCTAAATGTTAAAAATATAAAATTAATAATATTTTTTTCATCGTAATCTTCGATTTCTTTCAAAAAATCTTGCCTATTCTTATAAAGTTTTTCTTCTCCTAATTCTACTTCATCGTAATCTTCGATTCTATGATTTACTCTTGATATTGTAATGGTATCAGCAATAAATATACGATTAATAATACTTGTGATATTAGTTGACAAAAAATGTTCTCTTTCAATAAAGGGAGTTCTAGTATTATCAACATTATCAGTATACGTAGTTGCAAGCTTATATAATTTTTTTATTAAAGCATTACGAACATCAGCCGTGAAATTGTAATAATCATATTTTTCCATAACATTCTAAAAATTAAAATATTCTTTAGATAACGCAATTATATCAGATTTTGCTCGCATTTGAAATCTTGCGGCTGAAATTGGTTCTTTTTTCCACCCCAATAACATTTCTCCATTATGACAAGTTTGAATGTATTTATATATAATGTCTACTTGAAGTGCATTCATATATACTGCAGTAGAACCAATTTTATAATTAAGCGTGCCACCATAATCTATCATATCTCCATGAACTTTTACCCAGCCATTTTGATCTAACCAAGAATCTGGAGTTGGAATTAGACCGGCTTCATCGGGTACAGATGGAATTAATCCTTTTTTCTGTAATGCATCTGCCAGTTGAATATGCAACATATTTGCTATCTCACCGTTTAAAGCGTAATAATCACCTGATGGGCTAAGCCATCCTGCTGACCAATTATCCAATATATTAACTCTATCAATTCCCTTTGACATTGCAGCATCTATAGCTCTTGCAGCATCTATATACATTTGCAAACCTTTATCTTCTGTTTCAACTTTGAAATTCAAGTTCAAAGTTTCCTGCATTAGTTGCATCAATGTTATAATATTATCTGATATATTTCCTTTAATACTAAGATACGAGTGAAAATTATCAAATCCATGATCAAATTCACTCCAATTATCACACATCCAAATAATAGTATCTTTTATACCAGATGAAAATTTTATAAATGCTTTAGATGTATTAATTAATGATGTAATATGATCAATTTCTGAATTAAGTTTTAATTCCTCAAGAAGATATTTATCTTCACCTGCAATGAATTTAAAAATACTATTATATTCAATAGATGGGTGAAACATATATCCATCTCTGCTTATAGTATATTTAAGTTTACTCCATTCATCAATCAATTCATCACAATGTTTAGATATTTGACGTTCTTTTGTTTCCATAAAATATAATGGATCTATTTTAGGGAATATATGATCATGAAATTCAGGAATTCTATTCATAGGTATAACTGATTGATCTTCTTCGTCAACAATTAAAACTATATCTCCTTTTATAATTTTAATGGCCATTTCAGTTGTGCAACCATGTAAGCTATCAGTAATAAACTTAATAGCTTTAATCGGGTCATTTTTATAAATAAGTATTTCTTGCGCAATTTGCATGATACGAATACCAAACTCTTCCCCTATAGTAAAACTTATTGTTCCTGAATTTTCCATCAATTTTTAATTTGTTATATAATTTAATATGATTATCTTTTTCTAATATTTTCTTGACGTATGTTTTGCGATATTTATATCAATTCGTTTTTCACTATTAATGATTTGTAACCATCTATGCATAACATCAATCTCATATTCAGTAAGATTGTTTGTAATTATTTTGTGTAATTCTCGTGTAAATCCACAATCACGAGAGACATTAATCATTTCAGATAATATATTGCTATTTGGCATAATTTTAAAATGTAATACAGTTTTATTTTCTAAATTTTAAAATATTAAAGATGCTTTGGTTTCCCATCTATTATAAAGTTTACAATTTTCACGAAGTATTAAATATTTGTATGTATCTTTTACTTCTTCATTCATGCAGTCAGTATCAATAACAACGGACATTTCTTTTACATTGTATATTTCTGGTCCAAATGGAAGTATGCCAAGCTTGGTATGCAGTTTAACATATTCTACTAATTTATCATAAAATAATGTTGATGAATTAGATTCAATCCATTTATCAATATCATTGTTTAATTCTGATTTGTATAGTTTTCTAAATGTAATTTGGTCTGCACCTAATTCATTACATCTATTAATAACTTCAAAGACATCATAATCGTCATAATCTTTTATAAGATTTAAAGATAGTCTTACATTAAAGTCTAGCTGCTTAACTTTTTTGATAACGTCAAATACATTGAACTTTAATTTTTCATCACAGCCTATAAGTTCTAAATTTCTATCATTGTCAAAAATATTAGATATAGAAAATGATATAGTGGTAATGCCTAAGCGTCTTAGTTCATCTAGTTTTTTTCTGGATTCATATTCATCGTCAGTTGTTAACATAACTCCTGTTGTTTGCATTTCGATACATTTAAATGGAGTTTTTAATGTTGAATTAATATAAGAAAAGAATTTAAGAAATTTTGGATTTTGTATAGGTTCGCCTGTTCCAGTTAATACTATTACATTACATCCATTATCTCGCGCAAATTGTAATCTATTAAAATAATCAATATATGGTTGTTCAATATATGTAAGATCATCATATTTCATGTCCCTATATTTTTGATCTTTATAAGAGTATGAAATACTATTAATACGATCATCGTAAGGATTTGTATGAGTTCTACTTACACAAAATTTACAAGAGTTTACACATTTATTATGTGTTGGTACTACAAGAGAAAGACTTTGAATTTGCATTAATCAATATTTAAAGATAGTGTTAATTATTTTCAACTATCGATTCAATCTGAAATTTTCTTTCAGTTGGTCGGCAGACATTTTTGTATAACGATTAATCTTTTCATTGAAAATTTTAGTTTCCTGACCGATCCAATATTTCTCCGGCATTCTAGTTTCATACAACGAAAGATGTGATCTTCCGCGAGTTCCTGTTTTTGATAATGAACGGCCGGCAGCAATATTTCTACCTGTAGATCTTGAGAAATTTTCTTTGGCTCCACATAAAGCAATACCTACCACAACATCATCGAATGTTGTGTCAAAGTATCCTGCAACTGTAAATCTGCGACCATCAGATGTGGTGGCATGTCTAAAATAAATTCTTTTTTCCATGTTAATTGTGATTTGTAATTAAAAATTAATGTATGTAAATATGATTTCAGGCAATGTAGTTAATTATTTTTTGATTTACCAATAGAGTAACCAAGCAAAGCGCCTAATCCAAATACAATAGCAAATCCTGCTGCAATAAGAAACTTTATAAGAAATATTGTGGCAGGAATTAAAACATAAACTGCAAGAAATCCAAATACAATAATTCCTAAAATTACTAAGATAGTTGTTTTCATTTTTATAATTTAATTATTTTAGGTAAAAATAATATAAAAAAACGAATTAAAGCAATACATTTAAAACTTTTTTAAAACTTTTTTAATTACTACTCTAAAATCAGTCCTACACCCGAAATATTCTTTATAGATAAGTCCAAATCATACTCTTTGAAAAAATTTCTAAGTTTTGAAATATGAACATCTGCGCTTCTTGAAGAATATATATCTGTTTTGTGCCAAACTTCTTCTAATAATAGATCTCGTTTAATTACACTTCTATAATTTTTTGCTAACATTTCTAATAATTTTCCTTCTTTTGTGGAAAACCGTTTTAATGCTATACCATTTAAATAAAATGTTCTATATACTACATCGTATTTAAACCCTTCGCCAAAATATATTTCGTTCATTCTAGGAGGACTCAAAGAATTTATAATAGAATATAGTCTAAATTGATATTCAATAAAACATAGTATAGAATTAGTATCATTATCAGTTGCAGCTGCCCCATGCACAACATAATTGAGATCAATTTGTGAAGGCATACATTTTTTTGTGTTAGGATGAGATATTGATACTATAGGCAATCTAGGATTTATTCCTCTAATAGTACTAATAGCTCTTTGAGTGTAATCGAAATCAGCTGATATCATATATCCATCAAATTGAAGGCTGCAATGCTCAAATAAATCGGCTTCATTTGAAGTAATAATTAGTTCAACTGAATGGTTTTTTGCAGATCGTTGAAACGAATCTATACAAAATTGGTTTACGGAATGTAATAGAATTTTTAACATTATCTTATAAGCTTAACAAAGAAAACATTTTTTCTATCATGATAGTTATGGCAAGCTTCTGAAATATTAAAAACTTTCATTAAATCCGTTTCGGCGTTATATGATATAACTTTTACTAAATTACCAACGTAAGTTAAATAAGTTTTCCCTACCACAATTTCTTCTGCTGGAATTTTTGTTAATTCCACTTCTTCGCCGTACATTATTTTTTTCTTAGCCATTATATAAAGAGTTTATGTTTTTATTAATAAATACAAATATAATAAAAATTTTTAATTTAATTAAAGTTTAACGCTAAAATTATTAATCATTTTTGAAATATTCTCTGTTGGAACGTTATGAATAGAAATTTGATCATTTCTATTTTCCACTATTATAGAGACAAAATCATAATTATATTTTTTGGCTAACGACTTATATTCTTTTATATCTTTTTCTTTATTAAGAACGTTAGCAACAAACACTCGTGGAACGTCATTTTGTAGACTATTTTCTACTTGTTCATGACACCATTCATGAGCATAACGAAGTTTATTAGCTACCCAATTATAATTTCCACTAGCATCTTCAAAAAACATGTCAGCTGAAAAAATCTTATCTGTAGGTTGTCTTATCATCATTTCAGCAAAAGTACTTTTTCCTGCTCCCGGGCAACCCCTAACCGCAATTAATACGCGTTCATTATTAAACTTCTTCTTTTCTTTTGTATTCATAAATTTTTTAATTGTTTATTTGTATATTGTAAAAATTATATGTCTTTTGACCATTCATCAAATATATCAATAAGCCACCTTGATCTGGCAAATTCTCCGGTATATAAGAGTTTACCACGAATTTTTTTCGCGATATTTTGTTTTTCAATTTTAAGTTGGTTTTTAACTTCTTTATCAATTAGTATTTTTATTTCAGATGCATCCATATTTTTATCTACTGCCCTCTTTAAATGCTTCTTTTGTTTTATTATTAAAATCTATAATTTTTTCAATTCCTATACCAAAATAAAATATAGAATATGCTTCTATTGCACCTATAAGATCTGCCATCTCACATAATTGAAGTATTGGATCTCCTTGTTGATAAGCATCTTCGAGCTCTTCAAACTCTTCTTTTATCTTAGAGAATTCTTTATAATACCCTTTTGATATTTTATTTTTATGATAGCCCATTATTAATTTTGTTTATTATATTACTTAATCTTGGTTCGGCACAACCCGTACCATATATCCATTTTAAAAACTCACATTGTCGTATACCGTAACTTCCCAGTTCATAACCTTTATACACTATGTCAAATCCTTCTTTAGTTCGTATACATTCAGCTTGCGGTATATATTTTCTATAAAATTTTAATGCTATTTCAACAATTCCTACTAATTCATAGTTAGTTACAATATCAGTCTTTATAAGCTCGTTCTTCATAAAATATTTTGAATGAGTAAAATCAAAACTTTCAAACCTAAAACAAGGCGTTATTGTTTGATATTGACCTTTAGATAAAAATTCTTTTAAATATAGATATAAAAATGATTGTTCACCAGATGCAACCAAACATTTATTGTTATGTTTCAGTTGAAATGACAATACTCCATTGGGTTTTGTAATATTATCTACATATTCAGATACTGTCCATGGCGATTCTATTCTAGTGAATCCATTATCTTGATAATATGTTATCGATTCATCTAAAATTTTATAATTTATCATTATATTTTAAATTTAATTATCCAAAATCTATCATTCCATCTGGAAATTTATCCCAGAATTTTTTCAATTCTATTTTTGTCTCATCCAATGATTTATTTAGATGACATTCATTTTTTGGATCTTCGATATATTTTATCGTTTCTTCATAGGAAAACAACTTATCATCTGGATAGCCATATTTTCTAAAAACATCATGTGTTGTGCCTTTACTATTATAAAAACCCTTTCCTTTTATATAATCGGTTACTCCACCATTTATATGTCCAATTTCACAATATTTTTCTCTAATAGCTTCTTTACACAAACCTTTTTTTATCATTCTTATTTTTCTTTCGGCTATTGATATAGAATTAAGAGCAAATTCATCATCAATATATGGGGATTCTAATATAGTTTGTTGAGTGTATATATCTATAGATAAAGGATCGTATAAGTATTCATTCCAATATTCTATAACATCCTCATACATTTTAATAACGCCATTGATGATATCCTCTTCTTTAACCTCTATTTTTTTATAAAACCATGTATGACATCCCATAAATTCTTATTTAAAGTAATATTTGTACACAATACAATCTGTATTAAGATTAGTGAAATCAGGAAAAAATACATCTCCAATTGTTTCATCATCAATAATTGATATATGCAATTCAGTGAAATATGAACAAAATGTTTCATATACAAATTTTCCACCTATGCACCAATCTAAATTGAGATATTCTTCAATAGGTTTATTTTTGTTATAAACAATAATTTCTCTACCAGATAAAGTAGGCAAGCTTTTAGCAGTTTTATATCCCACTAAAAGTTTACCTCCCATAGTTAATTTTTTAAAATGTAATAAATCTGTTGAAGATTTCCATGGCAATTTTTCATTTTTACCAATCCAACCTAATCTATTAACCGCAATTATAGCTTTCATTATATTGCAATTTCTAAAGTAGATTTAATCTTAGGTATTGAAGATACATCAAAAATTTCAAAATCATCAATGGTTATATCATAAAAACACTTTTGTACATTTAACTCAATCCTTGGATTAATATTTTCTATTGGAACTCTTTCTAAAATTTCATTAGCTGCTTCCATATGTCTGTCATAAACATGTAAATTTTGAACAAAATGACAGAATTTACCGGGTTTATGACCCAAATGACTGCATACCATAAGCTGCAGTGCAACGTATTGTATCTTATTTATATAGCCAGCCATAATATAATCATTTGATCGTTGAATCAATGTCATATCTAAAAATGTAACACCATTTCTTTTTCGAACTGACCATATTGTTTCATATGCACATGGATTTAATCCTTTTGTTTCAGATAAATCTGAATATTGATATAAATTCATAATATGTCTTCTACCAAATGGATCTTTTTCTAAAGCTAATAATAATTCATCTATTAGATTATATTTATTTACAGTTGCACCGTATCTTTGTCCAATAGTATCATCGCCTATATTCCATTCATCCCACCAATTGATTCCACGTTTTCTTGCTGAAATTAATGAACTATTTTGATCTTGATATATCCATAAAATCTCTTTGATGCCTGTTTTTATTGCAGTATTTCTTAAAGTTGTTATTGGATATTCTCCTGCGTTTAAGTCGTAATGTTCACAAACTTGACTAATAAATTTAGTATATGCTGATACACCATCTTTATATTTTGGACGTGGATTTTCGTCAAAATCACCATTAAAAATTATTTCATTTAAATTTTCTTTGTAATAATTGTCTGCTTTATTCATATAAGTATTTTAATTTTATATGAAAAAGAATTAAAGGGATTTTATTAATTTTTATTACTAAATATATTTTTTCTATTAAAACATATTACAGGATTGCAAGATACAAGATAGTTTCCTTTAATATCTCTAACATCAATTGGATTATCATCTATTACATTTCTAATGGCAATTGCGAACCTATGGTTAGATTCATCCATATATTCCATTGTAGAATTTATACAGAATAAATTCGCTTCTATATCTTCTGAAATAATCATACCAGTAAATAAATGGCTTTTAAGTTTATATTTTTCTACAAACTTATCCGCATTACACCAGATATAAATACATTCTTTTTCTCTTAAAAGATAAACATGTGATGAATTAATTATAAATCTATCAAACCCAATTAACCCGTCTTCAGATCCATGCCCCATCATAATTATTCTATCATGATCTTTAATCATTTTACATATCTTAGATTTTGACATGTTAGTACTAATCAAAGAATATTCTTTTCCTTTGTAAATATCTTTTAGGAAGTCTGTAGAATAATCAGCTGGATGTATAACAAGAGTTGTCATAAGCTTTCTATTTTATCTTTAATCTTTTTCATTACAGTCACTATGTTTATGAAATATTCATACATCTCTTTTTCTTCCATATGTTGAATATTATCTATTTCATCTCCCATATAGCCATAATCCCAAACTTCACCATCATTACCAGTTTTTTCTATGACATTCCATCTTATTTTTGGAAGATCTGCTAATATATTTTTAAGTTCTTGAACATCAGCATCTTTCATTTTAATTTACTTTTTGTGTACGCTATGTTATATAATTCTTCAAGAGTATCAAAAGATTTATCACCGCGAATTATTGTCATGTTTGGATTGTTAACGTTTATGTATCGGATATAACTGTTATTTTCTCGCTCATAACATTCTATTGAATCACGTCCTTTTTCAGTGTTATTCCATTGAACAAAATATCTTGGATTAGTCTTAACTATTAGTTTTACATCAGTTGTTTGGTCTATATATGCTTTATTACTGCCCATTTTTATAATTTAAGTGATAAACCTGTTTCTTCATTAACATATTCCAATGATGATACGATTTTTCTTTCAGCAAAATCATATACTAAATGATTCTGTATGATAACGATTGGGTTATGAGTTATTACAATCATATCAACAGAAAAATTATAAGATAAATTATTTATTATATTGATATACTTTGACATTGCAAATAAACTAAACCCTTTATCTACTTCATCAAATACTAACAAAGTCTTGTTAGGGATAAATTTGCCAGCATATTTTTTCAAAAACATATCAAGATATATTAATGCACCTTCTCCATGAGACTTATGCCTAGTTGCAAACCCTCCCGATTCTATATATGCCATAGCATCTACTGCAACCATCATATCTGATCCATTATCTTTTATAGCATCAAAATAGAATATTTTTTCATATTCATGTTCTACTTCTATATTGTGAGCAAGATCTTTTAAATCTCGCTTAATCATCATGTTTTCTTCACCATCATTCTTATATCCTCGAAGCGCTTGAAAAAGTGATGATTTACCACATCCATTTTTTCCTGCAATAAGTAATGGAAAAGTATCAAAATCATAAAATTCATCTTTTTTCAATCCACGAAAATCATTAGTTACAGTTATTTTCATGCTAGAATTCGTATTTATATGTTACTATTTTTATTCCCTTCTTTACAGCAGTTGTCATTTTTGATGTTTTTGATTCTAAATCATTGGTGACAAGATAATTACAGTTTTTATCTTTAAGATCACATTCTACTAATTTTCCTTTATAATGTTCAAGAAAATCAGACTTTGTGCCAAAACCTGCGGATGAAGGACTTCCAGTTAAACATACAAATATTGTGTTTGTAGTATCAGGTATAAATGGGCGATCCACTTTAATGCCAACTCCTTCAAGTTCTTTTACCATATATTTAATCCAATATGTTACCTCTGGTGTTTTCATACGTTCAACCAATGCCTTTTCAAGATTACCATAATCAAATGGTACTCCTGCATGTTCATTAGCCAATTGTATAGATAACGTCTTTCCTACATTAGTAAATCCGAGAGATTGAATAACCTTTGCATAAGGAATACTTGTTATGTTCTTAAATGCATCCAAAAATATTTCATGAGATCTTGATTTATAAGTGATACCATATTTTTCAATATCTACTGTATCTCCTTTGGTTCTTGCCCATACTATCAATTCAACAATATTCGAAAAATTTATTGCAAATGGAGCAATTGTTTTTCGACCTACTCGTTTAATTTTTAATACTTGTAATGAACTTGCTAAAATTTTAGCAATCCTACCCTGGCATTCTTCGTTGTTACACATTAAGTGAATACCATCAAATGTTAGTTTGGTATTACAATCAGGACAATTAGTAGGCAAACTAACTGGATTAGTACATCTTGTTATAACTGATTGGATTTCAGGTATAATATCCCCTGATTTTATAATACTAAATACTGCGCCTGGACCAATTCCGTTATTTACTAAAAATCCTGCATTATATCCGGAAGCTCTTTTTACAATAGTACCTGCTAACTTTACTGGTTGTAATAATACAACTGGTGCAAGTTCTCCAGTTTTTCCTACATTGTATTCTATTCCTAGATATGATGTAATAGCTTGTTCTGATATGAACTTAATTGCAATTGCCCATTCTGGATCATGATCATTTTCTCCTAATGCTGATCTATATTCTGGCCGAAAAGAAAGCACAACACCATCTAATTGGTATGGAAACTTATCTCTTAATTTTATCCAGTAATTAAGTTCATCTACATAATCTTCGCCTGCCATTTCTCGTTCATCTAGAATATAAAATCCATGTTGACATCCTAAATGAGAAATATATTTATCTCTTCTAACATTCTCACCATCTAATAAGAAATGTAAAGGTACTATAGTTAAATCTTTTAATACATCTTCATCAAACTCATCACCACCAAGAATACCGGCAACAAAATTACGAGGATTAGCAGAATCTAATGCATATTTTTCTTCAAATATATTTTTATCAATAACTACTTCACATCGAATTTCCATTTGCCCCATATCGCCTTCTTCAACGTCGCCGCCTGTTAAAAGATTTTTTGGAGCAATTAAACTAATCCTATCAGTTATATTTTTTCCAAGAGCTCCGTCACCTCTAGTAAGAGCTTGATAGAATACATTATTATTATAAATTAGATTTATAGCATTTCCATCAAACTTAGCTGATGAATACATAAGTTTTTGAGACGGTTTTGCATCAGCGTAGTCTAATTTATAATTAGATGTTTGATGTTCTTTTGCATAAAGAGTAGCCAGTCTTTTTGCATACCAAACGCCAAATTCACTGGCCATATTATTGCCCTCTTCAGTTTGAATCTTAGAAAGAGATAGCATTTTATTTGGATGGGCATAATCAAAATCTTTTCTTTTTGATCCTACTTGTTCCACAACTTTTGACCCATTTTCTTTTAATAATCTTTCAATGAAGTCAAATTCTGAATCTTCCATTAATTGCCTACCTTCGTAATATGCAATTTTCGCGTCGAGGTATTGTTTCTCTAAATCAGGAATATTTATCATAAAATATTGTTATATTTTTAATTAATTGTAAATATAATAAAAATTGTTCAAATAAAAAATTTGATTATGCAAATTTAATAACTTTTTTACGGTTGGTATAAAGGTTTCTGACCATTATCCCATGGGCTGGATGTCCATATCCACATAACTGTATCTCTATTAGTATCTTTTACTTCTATTAATCGTATGTCCCCATTAATAGCATCTTTTTGTCCTTCATAATATCCATACTCTATTAGTATTGTTCTTGATTTATTCTCTTGTTTGTCTTCATTTTTCACAATTATTGTCATTCCAAATAATATTAATATCAATGTAATAACAATAAATATGAAATTTTTTAATTTTGCCTTCATGATTTATATTTATTAATAATAGTTTCTCTATTAGAAAATCCTCTACTTCTTGGTGAAAGTACAGGAATTGGAGCGGATTGTGCAGCTTTAAATACCGATATACGACTTTTAGTAAATGTAAAATTTACTTCATTTATGAATTGTTCTTCATTATATTTTTCATAAATATCAGATGGAAAAAAGTCTTCAGTTAACTTTTTATTATGCCAATCATCTAATAACTGACGTTTAGTTTTTCTGTGTCTAATTACTTCTGCACATAGACCAGATTGAATATAATAATCAATTGGATCATATTTGCTATCAGGTAATTCAGCTGCTGGAATTATCTTTCCATTATATAATTCTTCAGGAATAACAAATTCAGTAAATCCCATATTAAAGAATCTTTTATTTATATGAATGCATAATTCATATAGTTCTAATTTAGTAAGATCTCCAATTGGAGAATGAACGCCGATTGATCCTATATCATGAAATGATGCCCATCCTAATACAATTTCCGTATGATTTCCACAAGCAACTATACCGGATTTAAATCTATGACATGCAGCCAACCCTTGTACAGTTCTTAATACTGCCTGCATAGTTGCCTGACCAGTTTTATTTAATTCACTCCCAAAATTTTCGGTATCTTTTCTATTAAGTACTTGATATATTTCTTCCAACTCATTTGTGAAAATTGATGTGCCAAAATTCTTATTAAGTTTATACACCATCGGTAAACTATCACTATTTAAAGAAGTTGGATTTGTTATAAATACACAATTCTCTTTTCCCATAGATAATATAGATAAAGCCATCACAATAGCACTATCAATACCACCACTAATATGAACCTGTGCATTCTTGATTCCTAACAAACTAAATAATTCTTTTTGTTCAAAACAGATTGCATCGATTATCTCGTCATATTTGTTCTTTTCAATTTGAATAGGTGTGCCGTTAATACGTGAAAAAACGGTAGATCTATATGTAATATTAATTGTATCTTCTTCAAATCTCTTTCCTTGGTGGGTCTTAACTCCATTAGCATTATATGCCATAGAAGATCCATCATATATAATTATATTCTTAACTATATCGCCGACACCAATTGAATTAACTTCAACTACTGGTACAGATAATTTTGATGAGATCTCATGAAATAGTTTTTCTCTTATAATTTGTTTGCCATAATAAAAATAAGATTGATTTATTGATATAAGTAATTCAGCTCCCATTTTTACCATTTCATTTGGTATATCTCTTGCATGATCTATGTACCACGAATCTTCACAAATTGGAACGCCAACTTTAATATTTTTACCAGATAAAACCAAATCAAATATTTTTGATTCATTACCGGGTTTAAAATATTTTCTATCTTCGTGATGATCTCCGTTTGCAAGTAATTGTTTGTCGTATCGTTGTATTTTATTTTGATTAATCACAGCAACACTATTCTTAAGATGTGGAAATCCGTCTAATTTCATACCATGATAGCTAACATAGCCAATTATTACAGCAATATTAGACGGTACCATTTCAACTACTTTATTTAAGCAAGCTTCTTGATCAAGTATAAAATCAATATTATCCCATAACGCGCCAACACAATATCCAGTGAATGCAGTTTCGGGAAAAACAATTATATCTGAATTATTTTTCAATGCGATATCTATTCGTTCTTTTATTTTATTGAAGTTTCCTTCTATATCGCCGCTTATAGTATTAATCTGATTTAAAGATATATTAATTTCGTCATTCATTTTTTTATATGAAGAATATGTTGTTTTTACACGAATTGATTCTCTAACATAGTAATCATATGCATCTTTTTCTTTAAATGTGAAATAATAAGAACTATCCCACAGATCTCCACAGCCTGACCCATATAATTCTTTTAAAAAGGATATTTTATCTTCTCTTATCTCAACTTCATAAGGATAATACTCATCTAAGATATATTTATGTGTTGGAGTCCATTTAGATTCGCCATCGTGTTTTGACTTACCTACATTTTTTTCTATTTGTATAACTTGTCTTTTATCTGGAGGTAAAACACCATCTTGAGATGATTTTACTACATATATTAGTGGATAATCATTCTCTTTGTTATACTTATTTTTATAATAAGCTTGTAATGATGGTGATAGATCATTCATTAGATCTTTTTTGGATATGATCTTAAAGTATTTTTCTTTTGGCCCATATCCATGATTTGTTCTTATCTCATATGGTTTGTATTGATCATTATGGTGAAGATCTTCTATAATATGTGGATCATTAGGAAACCCGCTCATATATCTTGCAAATTCAAAACGTTCGTGAATATATACATCGTCTTTACTGATTCCAGCACTTACTGGAAATGTTTCATCACCAACTTTCAAATCTTCGTTTGAAAGCGTGTATAGTATGTGTTGATATACGTGTGTTGTTTTCATATTTTATAAAAATGTTTGCATATAATCTTCAAGTGGTCTACCGTTCCATGCGTCTTGTACAAGCTCATCGTAATAAAAATCTATTGCACCTCGGATGGCTGAAGCATATTCAATACCTATAGACTCTGCGATAAAAGGAACTAGTTTATACGCTTCATTAATGGTTTTTGTCTTTATAATATTAGTTACTACTTTATTATAAATATCAACACCACTAATTTGATTCACATATTTTGCTTTCATATTCGTTTCCTTAATTAAAGTGTTTTAAACCCCAAATTTTAATATTCAGACATTACAGAGCGATTTATTATTCAACGATTATAGGAATACACCAATAAAAAATTGGCACCATCTGAATTCACTCTGTTATTTCTCTTAAATAATTATCGACCAATTTATACAATTCAGTAATTGCCATATTCAACCCATCTATTTGTCCTGATAATTGAAATTTCAAATTATCAAATTCAACATGGTTTTTTAACTGTAACTCTAGTACAGATCTTTTATCTGTTAAAGTTTTTATCAAATAATCAAGTTGTATCATTGATTTAATATTTATAATATCTAAAGAATTCGTCGTTTGTAAGTTCAGTTGCATCATCGTCTGCAGCTTTCTTAGCACGATCGAGTTGTTCTTGTAATATTTCTCTTTTTACTCCTTTAATATTTCTTTCTAATTCTTCAAATGAATCGGCAATTATTCCACCTGTGTATGCATCACAAATTTTAACAGTTCCAGCTGGTGTTCTAATAGAAAAGAAATCAAACTCATTAATAGTTCGTTCTTCAAATATATGAACATATGTACATATAACTTCATTCGTATTACCACCCATTACAAATGGTCGATAAGCACGAGTCCAAATCTTTTTAATTTTAACTTGTTTTGGAGTTTCTTGGAATATTGATATAGATGGAGCGTAAGTTCCTGCATTATCATTGAGCATATCAACTACCCTATTTAATAAAGCATATTCATTTTTATCCAACATTATATTAATAGTGGAACTGTCTTCTCCAGAGTTGCGAATTATGTATTTTTGTTTTTCCATTGTAAGAATGTATAATTAATAAATATTTAACGTAACATGTGAAACCTTTATCAACTTGTGCATAGAAAATTTACTTGAACGAAGTGAAAGCATATAAAAATACTTTAGTATTATAATATGAAAAAATATTCAATATGTGAAACCTTTTTATGTAATTTTTAAAAGCTGGGCTGCACGTTTACCTTCTCTTGTATTTGGATAATTTTTAGCTAAAAAATGCAGATTCATATAAAATTTTTCTAACTTTTTTTGGCGTTGTTTATTTAACCTATTAAATTCTCTCTCATTGATTTTTAACATTTTATCAAAAATATAAAGAGTATGATTTAATCTGGCAATATTATAATTTAAAGCAGGCCTGCTTATATTTTCTTTTAATGGATATAGTTTATTCATATTCTTTTATTTTAATTCTAAAACCTGAGAAATTTGGTTTATCACAATTTCTTTGATATCTTGTAATTCTCTTCTTGATATTGTGGGCTTTTCATTATAAATGTATTCATCTCTTTCTGATTTGTTATCAAACCAAAGCCATGATGTTTCGTAATTATGAATTAACTTGCTATTTATTTCATCTTTTATTTTCCATGTTTCTACATGGACTCCCCATTTTAATTCAATTGGTTGTGGATGCGATATTCTTTCTAATGAAAGCCATCTGCCAAGAGTAATATGATTATGATTAAATGATAAAATCCGTTTTCCTTTATCAGATGGTGCTACTTCAAATCCTATAGATTCTATGATAAATGGTATGTTATTTTCTCTACGATCTTTCTCATATAATCTATATATGACTTCATCGCCTACAGTAATAATAATGCCTGTTTTCTTGCATTTTATTGAATATATCTCATATACCAATTTATCATGATTTTCTGCCCAACTTATTAATGGATAGCCATTAAATGAAAATTCACCATCTGGCGTTTCATTTATGTTATAGATTTTATGAGAGTGAGTTGATATCATTTGGACTATTTCATAATCCCATACTTCTTTTATTAAAGTCCAAAATTCTGGAAAATTTTCCACTTCATTAGCATCAAGGTGTTTATACATTATATTCATGGAATCTGGCACATATCCATTTCCAAATCGAGTACTATTTATTATGGTACCTTTTTTCCATGAAGTAGGTATACCCGGATATGGTGTATTTAATTGATAAGTTTTTTTAATCATTTCATTTAAATTTATTGAATTTAAAATCAGGCAAATAAGAAAGAGAAACAGAATATTTTTTTGCTTCTTTATCATCACCCATTATAGGATATTCGTAAGTAAACACACTAAAATTATATGTGTTGGAATCTAAGGAATAATTAACTGATGTAATTATACCTTCTTTATTATTTCTACCGTCAGTAGAAAATTTTATTATAGGTCCATCTTTCACATATGTAAAAATTAGGCCAGATTCTGGGAGGTTTTTTGATGTAGAATACCATCCATTTTTATAATCATGACACCTAGGTATACGTTCAGATTGCATAGTATTTATACAATCTCTTAAAATTTCTTCGTCAAACTTATCCATATTAAATTTATTGATGTTAGTTTTATCCACCCATTAGACTTAATATATTTTTTAATTCATCCAATGTTCCGGCATTGTCACCAAAGCCTAATTTTGCCGTTTCAGATGCATCTATGTTAGCTAAATTAAATACTTTTTCGTTAACATGTATATTAAATGTATGTCCGGCTAATGTAGGTGGACATTCTATATATTTAATAACATTTTCAATATCGGTTTTGTATATGATACCATATGCAGAAACTGCATATTCATTTCCATTATCAATACGAAATCTAACATCGCCGAAATAAGCTTCTTTATAAGATATTGATTTTATTTCTTCAATATTTGCAATCCTGAAATGTTCGTATCCAAATGCTTTACCTATTACGTGTGTCCTGTTATTATTATTTAGTAATGAACAATCTGACTCTGCTTTATAAATTTTACCACATGTAAATGGATCATTTAGCGCTAATGAATTAACACTTTTATTAACACTTTTAATACATAATAGAAAATCTCCTTTTTTAAAGTGTAATTGTTTAAACGCTATAGATTCTTGCTCAGTAGCCATTCTAAAGAAAATAGTATAATTAGTACGATATTTTGTACCATCATAAATCATCTTGTTAAAATTCTCATGTCGTATGAATTGATTTACATCAAATAATAAAGTTCCACCCCGCATATTATCGACTCTTAACGTTATATCTTCATTCCAAACAGGATTATTGTCTAAATATGATCTTTTAACTTCAAATACTACAATATCTCCAATTGCAAATTTTTCATTATAAATAGGCTCCCATTTAGTTACAACTTCTGCAGGTAAAAATAAGTCTGAGTTAGATATATCTCCAGCTGATCCAAAATTCTTATTACCAGAACTTTTTATTGGATAATAAATTGATCCCGCTTTAACATCACCTAACCATAAATCATATGGTACTTTATAACCAATTATTTCTCTTTCCATAATTATAAAATTTTATTTTACAAATATATAAATATTTTTTAAAAATTTCCTATAATTTTAATAATAGTTTCAAAACTGCTATTAATCAGATCACCTCAGATCGCTTTAAATAAAATAAATAAGGTAACCTATATATTAAATAATAAAGTGATCTGAGGTGATCTGATTAAGTTTTAAATGGTACGACATATAATGTACGTAAACCTTCATCTATGCGTTTAGTTCCTATTTTTCCGAATAATCCATTGTAATTACCATTGTTTAACATAAATATTGCTCTAATTAAATCTGAATCAGTTTTGAATTTTATCTTAAAAAACAATTTGTCCGATTTAGTTTTAGATTCTACTTCGCTATAATTTAAATTTAAACTTAATAATATTTCTAATAATTCAGATTTAGTAATTGAATAATTATCTTTCATATATTAATTTAATCTAAACTTAGAATATTTAGAATTTGTATTACCTCATATGACGATAAATGTGTTAATGCTCCAAATATAAACAAACCATTTTTATCTTCAGCAATTTTTACTTTTTTTGTTTCTATTACTCCATCAATAATCCTATTATATGTTAAATAATAACTATCTATAATATAAGTTTCATATTTTCTGGCACCAAATTCATATCTACGCTCAGTGGCTTCATGAGAACAATTACCAAATAATGTTTGATATTTTAATATCGTATTTTTTATAGTAGATTGCCGTTGATCTTCCTTTAATTTAACAGATTGTTGTTTATTCCAATATTCATTTACTTTTAATACAAAAGATTTTATTAAATTGTCAATAGATATATATTTAGAATAACGTAAAATGTCAAACTCATATAATGGAGGCATAACATATTTAATATGCCCTCTTTCGATTTCTTTTTTTACTGCCGTAGTTTTATTTCTGTAAATAATAGAAATATTAGGCGAATCACAAATGGTAGCGTTTAATAAAAAATCTTCTCTTGTTGGAATATTATATGATAAACCATTTATATTCAGTGTATTTATTATTTTAACACATTCATGTATCCATGATTCATCGTAAGCGACTGCACAATATTGTGCAGTCTGTTCTGGAATTAATGCTAAATATGCATCAATATTTTGCGTATATTTTTGTAGAATATCATCTATATCTATATTCGCAAATTGCTGAATTTGATTAAATCCTTTTAACGCATAATGTACTTTTTTAGTATAATCAGACTCCTCATGATCAGTATAATTATATGATATTGATATACTACCTTTTACTTCACTTAATTGAAGATATACTGTTGTACGTATATCTTCATAATATATGCCATATCTGTTTTTTTCTGGCTCAAATTTAGATATAATATCAGGTTTTAATGTTAATTTCATATAATTATATTGATTAATATGTTTATTGTATTATTTTATTAATTAGATGTACTGGATCTCACAGGTTCCATTATTTGCCATCCGGTTAACCAAATTGGAATTATAAGTGTTTCTGAAAAAATAATAGACCACACCACATTTCCTACATTTACTTTATATACTACACCTGGAACTTTTGTATCTTGATAATCTGCCCAACCGTAAGGTTCAACTACAGTTTCTTTCCCGTCAACAATTAATGTTTTAGAATCTGCACAACTTGATAATAAAACAACAACTAACGATAATACTAATAGTAACTTTTTCATATTTGAAAATTTAATTTATTTAATTTCTGTTATACTCTTTGCTCCATAATATGCAACATTCATTGTATTTAAAAAATGTCTTTTTGCATCCAATTCAACATCTTCAATAATACCCTTTTTTACTTGTTCTAAATCTGCTCCTTTTTTTAATTCGTACACAATTTGAACATAAATAATGTAATCTTCAATACCATTTCCTCTATCTATTTCTCCAATTACTTTAAAATTTTTCTTCATCATTCATGGCATTACTTTACATACTATTCTCTAAGTATCTAAGACTTAGTTCGAACTTAATATTCTTATTATAATGATTAATTTCTTTTGGTGTTGCCATTCTTATGATATCTTCTTCTTGTACATGAAATTTTTCTAAACTATCATCCTGTATATCATATCCTGAACAATGATTAGGTAAATTTATAATTTGAACTACTGCGCCATATTTATAATGTTTATGATCACATTTTACATAAACATAATTATAGCACCTATATGTATCTGTCGGAATTGCAGGATAATTTAAATTCGATTTGTTTATCATAATCTTAAATTATTTTAAATGTTTTACTTTCCATTACAGGCCACCAATATTTACCATCATTATATCCTTCATCATTAGGAAATTTTGGTAAATAAAAATCTTTATCTTTTTCAATAAGTCTTGCTCGCATAGCTCTATGAAAAGTTTCATCATTTAACCACCACGGTAACACTGGCGTGGTTTTAATAATTAACTTTTCCATTGTAGTCTTTATTTTATGAACTTTTAGACAATGATCAAGAAATATATTATAATAGTTAGCTAATAATAATTCATATCCAACCCACATTTGGACTGCAGGATGATTTTTCCAACCTTGTGAAATCCAAGATTTAGTTTCTTTCCAACTATCAGGTACATCTTCATAATGAAGAATGCATAATATTTGTTTTGTTTCTACAACTTGTTTCCAACAACGTTTTTTATCAATAGATTTTGCGGATTCTAAAAAATTTGAGTATGGTAAAAATGTTTGAATAATCTTAAATTTTAAATGTTTATAAAAATCCTTGGGTCCTATGATTAATCATATAATTGACTTCTTCTTTGGTTAGTAGTCTGTAACCAAATTTATCATTATTTAAAATATCACATAATTCTTCAACTGTATCAGCTAAATCACAAAACCAACCATCAGTAAGAAAATTAGTCATTCCATATTTTTTAATTTTCTTAGACAATTGATAACCAAGCTTAAAAGAAACAGTTGCAGCAAAATCAACATTATTTCTTATGTCTTCAGATGTTGTAAGTTTTATAATAAAAAGACCAAAATTATAAAGTCTTAACATTTCCGGAGTAAATATGATTCTTTCCATTAATATGATAGTTTAATAAAATTTTAAAAAAAGAATCTATGACATCCACGTTCGATGTCAAAGTTGTATTATGGTTTTGGCCTTTTACGTCAGTCGCACGACATGTTATAGTCCCCCATAATAGAATTCTGTTCCCCTCCACTCCAAGCTACACTATGGCTGGCTTCTCATCCACCCAAATTTGACAAGTCCATTAGTCATCACTTTGGCTTTGGTAGCATTTATTCTTTTTACAACCTATGAAAATCTAAATCAGAAATTGACCAATATACATCATGATTATTAACATTTAGCTCCCACGTATCGTGTCGACTAAATAAGTCAAACAACCTGTATAATATGATGAAAAATCATTAGATTATTCATTAGATTCTACTGCAGCATTTTAAATAAATTTATGGCTCAACAAATTGATCCATTTGTTTTTTTGTATCTAGTACTTGAAATTTTCCACCACGATTATTAAACTTAACTCCAAATTCTTCTTGTATATACATAATTACATCTGCAAAATCCATCCCTTTAATTTTTTCAGGATCGCCGCATAAATCAGATATAACTTTACCAAATACAATCTGAACCTGATTATATGAATCTACATCGTAAACTCCAATATCCCCATCCTCATCTCGATATATAAATACTAGCATAACTTAATTTTTTATAGTGGGCCCGGAGGGATTTGAACCCCCGACCGTCTGGTTATGAGCCAGCTGCTACTTACCCCTGAGCTACGGGCCCTAATATTTTAATGTGAACGTTTGTTTCTTTATTTGATCAATTTCTTTTTTCTTTATGATAATAAGATTTGATAATGATTTCCATTTTTCTAAATCACGATCTCTTTGATAGCCTTTTACTTCGACATACTTATCAAGATCAATTAAATAAAAATCTGGAAAATATGAATGAACTTTATTATTCCATATATAAGGAAATGATTTTTTATTTCTTTCCCACTTAATAGAATTATTATCAAACCAATTAACTACTTCTAATTCCCACGAACTATCTAATGTTATTTCATTTGAATATTTTATTTTTTTACACCTTCCATTTACATTAGATGCTCGATAAGAATCAGGATATTTTAATACAGCTTTTCTCATTGATTCTGATAAATTTTTTCTTCTTTTATCCGACCATTTTTGAGATGATGTAGATTTTCCAATTTTTAACCTTGTTTCAACAGATATAATTGGGGTTGGTAATCCAAGATTCTTTGCATAAGTAAATTGATTTTCAGATGATCTTCCCCAAAAAGGATTTAATTTGCCATTTTTATCAAATTTTTCTATTTTATATGGGTTAAACCTACATTTTATCTCATGATTATTTAGTTTAGCTTTCGGAATAAACTCATTACAAAATTTACAATTCATTTTTATTTTATATATTCAGAGAATATATAAAATAATGGAGGTTATTGCTCTAACTTATTAAATTTAAAAGAACAATATGTTTATTTTGTTTTTTCGATATGTTCTCTATTATCAAGAATACATTTTACCATTACAAGATGTCCATAACTTTCATTCGACATCTGTTCGTATGCTTCTTCTTCCATTCTGAATTTTGCTCTTCTCTTTTCTGCTTCTTTTTCCAAATTAGATTGGAGTTTTTTCTCTCTGGTAAAAGCTTTCTTATAATAAGCTAACAACCTTTTTGTTGATAAAGATTCAGCTAATTCTTTATTTATACGTGTCATTATTCTGTTTATTAGGTTCTGTTTGAAAATCCAAAATTACTGTTTTTGGCAAATGCAAAAATTGTTGAGTTCTTGTCATAGAAGGGCATTTAAACGCTTGGACAACATTTGTACCCCACACCCAAAGAATTAATACAATAATTAGCCAATATCCAATTTCTTTAATTAATTTCCTTTCCTTTATCCAATTTTTCATAACTTGTTATATTTATTTCTTATACAAATATAATAATTAAAAATGAATTAATAAAATCTTTTATGCATTAGTTTTAAATAAGTTTCAAGAACTATAATAAACTAATGCATAAAATTAAACTAATTAGAAATATAAGGTTTGTAACTTTTAGGCAAAGGTTGAGTAGCACCAGATGGAAGTGTTCCTATATTACAAAATGACCAGTTAATCTTTGACATTTGACTATTGTATTCAGCAGCTAATCCATTATAACTCGACTTAACTCCAGCCAATTCAGCCATCCATATTGATAACTGTTCTCTGTCATCTCTTGCCCATTCAGAACGTTTTAAACCCGCATAAGACTCCATGAGAGATTTATTTTTTTCTTCATAAACTGCAATGTCTGCAATTTTTTTATCAAGCTGCGCACTAGCATCTTTAAACCATTCATATTTCTTTAGTAATGCGCTTGCTTTAGTTTGATTGTACAATGTGTCAGCTGCATTATTGCCATATCTACAATTTGTAAATATAAATGCTATGCTAATCAATAATATGATTAATTTTTTCATGCTAAAGAATTTCTAAATTTAAAACTATATTCTTAACTGCCAATGGCTGATCAGATATATGAAGCATTTCATTACCACCTTTATAGTGTTGATGATAAAATCCCTTTGAATCAAACCAATAGATATATTCTACTGATCCTCCGTACATTCCATCATCACCCATAACCTCGTTTGTTAAATATGATCTACCATTAATAATAACTTTATTATATGAAGAACTTATATCTGCTGATGCTTCACCTATCACAGTTAATGGAGTAAGCCGTTTTCCTGAAGATGTAACTTTTCCTTTTACGGTAGAATATAAGAGCACCTGTCCAGAATATTCAGAAATAACATATAAATGTTTAATAGATCCCGGTAAATTATCTCTATGAAGTCGTTCAGCATAATTTGCTTGTTCAACAGTATTTCCATCAACGTTGGTAACAACCGAAACATCCATCTTTTTTACACCTGAATTAGATACAGCATCACGAGGAATAGATTCTTCACATGAAGATAAGGAAAACACAACGAACAAAATTAATAATAAATTTTTCATGATTAAATTAATTAATGATTAATAATTAAATTTCTTATACAAATATAATAATTAAAAATGAATTAATAAAATCTTTTATAATAAAGTTATTAACTATTTTTAAAATGGTAATTTACCATCAATGTCGTTATAATATTCTACCATTTTTTCAATGTCAGTCTTCGTAAATGTACCCGAACCATATGTAACAGAGTTAACATATCTATTAGAATTATCGTCACTTTCATTCATAAGTTTCCGAATAGAATATATGATTTCTTTACTGATTTGTGCACATCCAAATTCTACATGAGTATCAAAAAATTCACCAGTATATCCATTTATAATTATAGATGGACAAGACGGCACAATTTCTGCCCATTTTCCGTCAGCATATAATATCCTATCATAAGCAGTATTACCATATTTAGCAAGTCCGTCAGTATCAAAATCTCTGCCTTCGTCAGTTAATGATGTTATTGCAACATCATGACCCTGTCTATTACCAATTACAAAATTATCATTAGTAACAATACATCTTTTAGATTTACTTGGATTATCAATATGTACAGGTAAAAAAATTGTGCCAACTGGATATCTCTTTTTAACTTCTACAAGAAGCTCATTATCCAAATATTGTTGAATTTCTGCTTCCGTTGGCTTTCTTATATCAAGACACCATGAATTATCAACAGAATAATATAATTTATCTATTGAATCAAGCTTTCCGATATATCCAATGAATGCTTTATTATTTGTAATTTCTTTAGTTACAACAACAATTTCGCCAAGTTCAAATTGAACATTTTCTTCTCTATAAACCGGTTCCCACTGTTCTACAATTTCTTTTGGCAAACAACACATTTCATTGTCATTAATAACAGAACTATTCTCATTTGCAGGAGAATAATAAGCACTAACAGGATAATAATTATCACTATTAACAACGTACATATACATTGTATCTTTTAATACTTTTCCACCAAACATATTAATAGGAGCCAAATAGCCTAAAATTATTTTCATAGAAGAATGTGTATTATTTAAAATATTTTTATCAAACTCAGCAAAACTTATTTCTACACCGTGATAAGAACTACCAAATGAAAGTCCTGGTCTAACCCCATTATATTTTGCATCTATAATAGATTCGTTAAGATCGTTATGAGAACTTATACTTTTCCAATAACGCGATAATTTATCATAACAATTATCTCCATTCAACATTTCACGATAATATGCTGCAACAATGTCGCATTCTTCAGATGACAATTTTTCAATATTAATGTACCATTTTTCTGGAAATGGATTTAATACAAGATTTTTAAAATCTTCCAAACTTATTTCAACAGAATTTTCATTGTGCCAGTCTGCGTATTCAGCAAAATCTGCATTACAAATATCTTCATGTGACGTAATACTAACGCCACGACTAGTATGAGATCTTAAATACTTCCATCCAGCTTGATTTCTGGCATAACAAGTACTGGCACATTTTTTGTCATAATACGGGCCTACTATAGCTATAGTATCAGAATTAAGAACTATATGCCATCTTTCAGGTAATTTATTCATACTTTATTATTTAATTATTTCAAAAACTTCAAAATTTCCAGTTTCAATTTCTATTTTATAAACACCTTGTTTGTAATCTTTATTATACTCGTTTTGTACAAATAAAAATTTATCTGACTTCAGTATACTTCCACCATATTTTAATATGATAGTATTTGTTTTAAGATTTCTAATAGTATTATCTACACCAAGTAAACAACCACCATATAAATAAGGATAGCTAGTCATTCGTTCAGCTTCATATACTACAATTCCATCTTTATTTACAACGCAATGAATGCCTGAACTAAACTCCCATTTTGGATCGGTTGATTTAGGTGGTTTACCAGTTCGTGACAATTTTTTCTTCGTATAAACAATAAGATCTATATAATCTCCCTTCCAATTTCCGCCTAATCCACCTTTTCTAAATATTTTATCGGATATTTTATTATCTTCTTTATACAAATAAGAGTAATTACTACGATTGTTATCTAAATCTTCTAGTGGAACTAAATAATAACCTTCACCTAATTTTTCCCATCCTTTTTCTTGAAATTTATCCAATTTTGGAGATGGAAACATATTATCCATCATTGATTGAATGATCTCAACATGGTTAGTACTCAAATTCAACGAGTTAGCAAAATATTTTAAATAATTCATTGTGTGTTGTTTAAAATTTTGAACAAACTAATCAAATGTTATATTGTAACAATTAATGAACATCACAATATTCCATTATAATTGATAATGCTTCTTCATAACTATCTGAGCTAAAACATTTTGAAGACATTTCTTTTGCTTCATAATATTGTCCTACATTTTTTAAAGCGCTTGACGCAATACTTATTAAACTAAATATATTGCCATCTTTACCAGATAATTTTACTTTTGGCTTATTTTTACCGTCCATGATATTAAAATTTTGATATGCAAATTTAATAATAAATAATGAAAATTTAAAATCTTTTAAAATAAATATTTATTAACTTATGATATTATAAGTGTTAATAAATATTTTTCTTCGTACTATCCAGACATCAGATTTATCTTCTCTGTTACGACAAATATAATCTCCTATTTCTGCTTTTTGAATATTAATTGTAACATCTTGTGATATTACTAATTCTTCTCCCCAATGACCCTTGATAAATAAATCTTTACCAACATAGCTTTTATCTATTTCAAAACATTCGACTGAATTATCTGGTTTTGGCTCACATATCATCCATCCGTCTTTATCAATATCGGTCACATTATATTTTTTAATGAGATTTTTAGGCATTTGTTGCCAAATATCGTTACTTTCTCCTATACAAATAACTGAACCGTCGCCAAGATTTTCCTTACCTTCAAGCGTATCAACTAAAAATTTACTCAATACACTTCTATCCACCATTATAGATAATAATGGTTTTGCTTTTATATTTTTTGTCTTTTTTGCTATCTGCCAATTAACAATTTCTTCAACATTAATTTGTTTCATTTGCTTAATTTAATAATTCTAATTTTTTTTGTAATTCACTTTGTGTTTTATCAGTCAAGATTAGTTTAAATGTTTCATTAGACATTCCATAGACTGGACAATCGTTTAACTTATTTTTATCAATTAAACATTTTGCGCGACTAACAAATTGAGATGACGCATCATCAGGATCATCAATAATTCGGGCTATACATTTTTTATCGTTAAGAAGACACTTACAATATTTATTACAATCACCTGATAAATGATAATCATAATTTTCATTTGTTAAAGCTGGACAAGTTTCTCCAATTACTGTATTTTTTACTTTTTTACTTTTCATTGTATTTAATCTATAAGTTTTAAAATTCCCACTATTACACAAATTCCTCCTAATATAGGAGCATCAACACAAAATAATGATATACCAGCTATAAATAATAATATTGCTGCACGTTCGTTATGACTTAATTTCATTTTTTATTTGGTTAAGATTGAATTTATTAACTTATGATATTATAATGTTTATTAAATTTTTCAAGAGTTTTAATTGCTGAACTACTTATATGTTCAAATTCTCTATCACAAAAAATAGATACAAGTTTTATAGAAGGATCAAAATCTTGTAAAAATCTATATTGATTTATTTCATACTGCAAATCAGTAGTATTTCTAAGTCCTCTAATTACAGTAACGTCATACCCTAATTTTTTAACGAAATCTGTAAGCAAACCATCATATATTTCTATTTGTCGATTTAGTAATATATCAGGCAATTTTTCTATACTGCCAGATTTATCAGGATTAATACCACGAGCTATAATAACTTTGTCAAATATTTTCTCAGCTTTTGTTAAAATATTTAAATGACCGATATGAAAAGGGTTAAATGAACCTGGATATACAGCAATATTCGGCTTTTGACGTTTTACTGCGCTAATATAAATTGGATTGACATTATATTTTTCAAGAAATTTTATTCTATTTTCTTGATAAACTGACCAATCGAGATATTGATATTCTTTTGCAATATTATTGGTATTTGTCATAAATGTATCAAAATCTGAATATAATCCCGACATATCAAGATCACATAGCAATGAAGAAAGCCTAGTAGATGGTACATGATCTTTAGTTTCCAATATAGCATGTTTAATAAATTCATTTGGTATTAATGAATAAAATAAATCTGCAGATCTTTCTTCATTATCAGTACGATGTGGATCATATATAATATCATGAAATAATATTGCTAGAAATAAATCATGACTAAGACAACCTCTATTTTTAGCCTTTTCTAATAAATCAATTATATGATTTAAATTATGATAAAATCTGTGAGGCTCATTATATCTAGACAATACCATATCTACAGGTATATTATATCTATTTAACATGTCAATAATTCTATATAACATAATTATTTAATTAAGACGATTAGATTTAACAAATTTAATACTTTTTATTATAGCTTTTTTTCTAGCTTTTTTATACGTAGAATACAAATTAAATTCTGAAAGTTTTTTTCCTTTTAATTCAATACCAATCCTTTTAACGGCATTATCTATAATCCCGTTATATAAATTTTCTTTTGTTGATATACTAACTTCATAAAAAACTTCATTAATATCTTTAGGCTGATTCATGTATGATGTAATTGCAATATGTACATCATATTTAACTCTAAACCAATCTATTACATCTTGCCAAAGTGGTGCCGAATAAACAATGTCAAATTCATTGCCTTCACCATCAACTTCATCAAAAAATTTATTAAAATTATATTCTATTATTGAATCCATTAAATCAAATTTAGTTAGACTATTACAAAATGTTGATAATGGTTCAATATTATATATGTCATCTAATTTTAAGGGATTTAATTGTAATGTATATCCATCTAATGATGATTTATACCATACAGCTATACACGGTTCAGTAAACCCCAAGTCTTTAAGCTCTACAGCAATTTTAAATGGTACAAACTTTTTTTCTATATCACTTTTCATTTATTTTATGTAAATTTTTGATGGAAAACATCCAAATACAAACTTTGTAACATCGCATAACCAAACAGCAAAATCAACATTTTTGCCTGTTAAATGATAGATACCCCCATCATATGCTTCTTCTAAAAAATTTAATAAATAGTCATATCCTTTAAATTCTTCTTCAGATAAGGTTAGAACGACTTCATTTTTTTCTTGTGCGATATAATCTAACATTGTATCCGCGCCCATGACCATTTCAAGATCTTCTTTACTTCCTTGCCATTCAGGTATCACAGCAAACCATCTATAATCATTTTCTCTAACAAATTTAAAACTTTTCATTTTATTTGCCATTTGAATGTAAGTACTGCATGTAAATATTCTTTTTGCAGAATAGAATCGTCTTTAAATAAAGATAACTGTTCAAGCATTCGTTGATAATATTTTCCACAATCAAAATATTCTTCAGCTGATAATTTTTCACAATTATAAACTTTATCAATAAGTGTTCTTGTATGATTATCGCCCTTTATGTGCGGGTGTTGACGATCAGCCAAATCATATAATAGATTTAATTCTTTTTCACCCATACTAAATGTTGCCATGCTAAATTTTTTTACTGGTATATAATATATGTAGTTTCACAAAAGTATTACAAATTTGTATATTCTATAGGTAACGCAGTACTGACAACCTATTATGATATCGAGCTTCTGCATCATACCATTCTCCATATGATATATGATCTTCATCATTAAATATAGAATTATTATAATTCTCCCAATTTGATTTTACTATCTTTTCAAATTCTTCATTAGAAAGTTCATTTATTTCTTTTTCAGATAATGTATCAAAGTTTTTCATTTTCTAATTGATTCTAGATATGTTAAACATAATTGTAATGATGTATCTTGTTCTAATATGTTAAGATCATCTATATAAAATGGCCAAAATCCGTTTTCACACCAAATAAATTCCTTTTTATTATGATCAATACATATGTAATCTTCATCTCCACCCGTACAATTTGGAACTTCTATGTAACCATCTCGTATAAGTTTAGTGACAAAATTTTTCCATACATTAGGTATTTTACTATACCACTCATTAAAACTTCCAATAAAGTCAAATTTTGATATAGTAACTATAGAAAATCTTTTTGATTTAGTAGTCTTTGTATTTAATTTACACATAGAATTTTTTATTATTTATATTTGATAAAATAACCATAGTTTTCATCAATTTCTAAGAATCCTACATATAAATTTGCATTCCAACTACAAAATGGACCAAAAAAAGATTGACCTATTTCATAAATCACTTCAACTTGGCTATTATGCCTTGACATATCTGATGGAAAAATATCATATTTGTCTTTATCATACAAATGGAAATCATTTGAAAATTTATAATTAGCATGAAACGAATACCAACAAAACTGATCTATAGTAAACAATGTTTTACTTTCAATTAAGTTTGAAATCATAATAGGCAATACAATATTTATGAATGGAATAGTTAGAATTTTTTTATTCTTTATCTTATTCCACCCTTTATTTAGATTAGCTGCACCTATCGCTAATCCACCAAATGCATTGTCTACATATTGTTTCATTTATCAATGTTTATTCATAATTTTCATCAAACTCTTTATTACAAGTTGACAATATAGATTTGAGCTCGTCTTCTTTTTGTTTTTCTATTTTAGCTTTGTTGTTTATATTTTCTATAATACTTTCGTATCTTTCACCAATTGTACTATTTGTATTTAATAATTCATCATGCATTAATCGTAATTTATCTTCATCACCAATAATAATATCAACAGTCGTTTTGTATTTCCACTCATATATATTTATTGGATATAACAATATATTAGTTAACCATTTAATTTTCTTATATTCTACCCATGATAGCTCCCATTTTTCTATTCTATATAGATGATCATAAAAACTACTATAATTATTAACTATTTTATAAATAGGATCAATTTTAGTTTCGTATATTTTATTCTTCTTTTTGTAAATGTTAATATGGTTTTTATTATCTATATAATGATATAACACCATAGTAAATATAGCTAAAATAAAATAAGCTAATATAGATAATAAAATACTAGCTGCATTCAATGTATAAATATCTTCATTACTCATAACTTAAGTTTTTATAATTAGTAATTTTCAGATAAATTAATATTAACAATGAGAATTAACCCATTTTACTGCTACATTTGTATCAAAATTTTGATTCAATCCATCTTTAGCTCTAATAAAATCACTGATGATAACTGCAAGTTCTTTTTTATCAAAATTTTGTTTATATTCTTTTACAATGATGTTATTAAAATCATCGGTTTTGATTACAATTCCACATCCATCTTGCATTCTATGATCTGACACAAATTTATTTTCACAATCTACACCAGTAAACTCTACTAATATAGAAGTTATAATATTATCCGAATTGTAAGATTCTATGTATTCAT
>Ga0316607_1000028_pt1 | contig 54213 bp, 51 predicted proteins | sample MIS2016062E_MG_FD_207674 | JGI IMG/M metagenome (GOLD analysis project Ga0316607, IMG submission 207674) | Microbial mat bacterial communities from Middle Island sinkhole, Lake Huron, Michigan, United States - MIS.2016.062E | ecosystem: Environmental > Aquatic > Freshwater > Lake > Sediment...
TGTCCCAACAGCGACTGACACGGCTGTCCCAACGGCGACTGACACGGCTGTCCCAACAGCGACTGATACGGCTGTCCCGCCAACCGATACGCCGACAGATGTACCCCCCCTTCCAACCATAGGTACGGGTAACACCTGTGCAGCCTGGACAAGTGCTTCGGCTGGGAGCCAAGTTACCATCAATGTCCCCGATGCGGAGAGCAGCTACGGGTTGACCTTCACGAGTGCAACCAACAACGGCACTACTTCCACCTGGAATTACAGTGTGGCCAAGCTCGATGATAAGACCAAAGACCTGAGCCATTGGGTTTTGGCTCTGCCCAGCTGCGTGAAGGTTGTGGCCTCAAGCCCCAACAGCGTGGTTGATCTCAACAAGGCTGACCCGACCACGGGTGTGACCGGGATCAAGTGGGAAAGCGGAGTCGCAAACGGTGGTAATTTCTCCGTGACCATTGATGCGAGTTCCTGCCCAGGCCCCATCCAGGTCACCAATGTAACAGCAGCCATGAAGACGGGTGGGAAGGGTGTCCAGTACAACACAGGTGTGATCTCAGGCCCTGCTCCTGCCATTTGCCCAACGGCGACCAAGACTCCAGTCCCACCAACGGTGACCAAGACTCCAGTCCCACCAACGGCGACCAAGACTCCAGTCCCACCAACGGTGACCAAGACTCCAGTCCCACCAACGGCGACCAAGACTCCAGTCCCACCAACGGTGACCAAGACTCCAACCAATACCAAGACTCCAACCAATACCAAGACTCCAACCAAGACTCCAACCAATACCAACACCCCTACACCGACCAAGACCGCAACCTGCGCTCCTGTAACGGTGGCGGAAAATGGGTTCACTTCCGGGCGCGATGACTTCTCATTCAAGAACTGGGGTGGTAACTCGGGTCTTCTTACAAACCAACAGATGGTGAAGATGTTTAGTACAAACATCACTGCCATCTGCGCGGCAGCCGTGAAAGCCGATGGGACCTGTACACTCAAACCGAATGCCCAGACTTGGCTGAATCAAATCAACACGACCATGAGCGGCGGGCGCTGCGATGCAATGGCCGTGACCAGCATGCGGTTCTACAAGGGTATTGACAAAATCACCGATTTCCGAGCTGACGCAACCAAGACCTACGACCTCTTGATCGATAGCATGCGAGGCCAGATAGCTTACAACTTTACCTTGCAGGCTACCGACCCCGTGGCGAGTGCCCGCGTCACCGCTCGCAATCAACTGCTCAAGCTGACTATTCAAGAACTCATTACTTCTATGAATAGCCAGAACCCTGCGGATGCTAAGACCATCTTCCTGAATCAACTGATCCCTGCTGGCGATCCACGTGGATATATTGGCCGGCATGGACATGGGCTTACACCTTTCCGCATCGTTGAATCTTGCCCAGGCTCTGGTATCTACAAGATCTACATCTACGACAATAACTACCCTGGCAACGCAACGCGGTATGTCAACGTTGATACCAACCAAGGTACATGGAACTACACGCTGTGGAGCGGGTTCGTTTGGACTGGAAGCGATACAGATACAGAGAACAAACTTGGCATCATTGATGTCAACAAGTACAGCGAACCAGCCCAAGTTCCGCCGTCCCTCATTGAAGGCACATCCAGCACCGATGTTTGGATTGCAGGCATGGCGGGCGACGCGATGGTTACAGATGGCAATGGCCAGGCTCTTCCCGCAGCCGATGTCCTCAGCAATGAAGACCCGACTTTAGGCCAATCCATCTCAATCTACAAGGTTCCCGCAGGCCAGTCCATTATACTCAAGGGCAACGTTGCCGGCGCAACGATCACCCAGTTTGCAGGCGGTACTTCCTCCTCCGTGGAGATTCCTGCTAACACAACCAATGCCCAGCAAGCGGAAGTCAAACTTGAGGGCGCGAAAGTTACCTCTTCGGTTGACGCAAACGTTACGCTGACCAACGCGACCAGCAGCGTCAAGATGGAAGGTGTAACGGGCGCGAGCCTCACAGGCGACAAGGTTGCGGTTGAAGGTAAGGGAGCCTATAACCTTACCGTCACCAACATCACCGCCAATGGTGAGCAAGAGACGGCCACGAAGTCAGGCTTGACGATTACCAGTGGGGATTCCCAATACGTCAGCACAACTGACATGTCAGTCAAGGTTGACCAAGGCAACGATGGCACGATTGATGAGAGCGTGACCTTAGACAAGGTTTCGGCCACGACCTCAACCAACTCGGTCTTCCTGCCCCTGGTTATCAAATAACTCACGCGGTTCAGTCGGGAGCGTAAGCGGGAGCTAAACCCTCCCGCTCACGAACAAAAACAGCACCCCTTCCCAAAAGGAGGGGGTGCTACTTTGTCTGAAAAGTAGGCTAATTGGAATCGACGGCGGTTGCTGAATTGGAATCGACGGCGGTTGCTGAACTTGCTGAAGCATAGCCGTCAAACTAAAAACGGCCCCTGAGCGGGGCCTGAGCTTGCCGAAGGCTGCCTAAGGGGGTTTACGCTTCAGGTTGTTGGATGGCCCGCTGGAGAGCCGCAATATAAGAGTAGATTTCTCCCAACAAGCGCATTATTTGAGCATATTCGATTTCGCTGGAAGCTTCACTCCCCTTCAGATCATCAGCTTGCTGCGTCAAACGCAATGCCCACTGCCGCGCTTGGACAATGCAAAGCTGGCGCGTACACCTTTGGGCTTCCTGAAGCGCATGGTGGGTTTGGGGGGAAGCAAATTGGAACTTCAGCAACTGCTCCGTATAAGCCCCCAGCGGAGCATCCAAATTTTGGGCCCAAGTAGCAAGGTCTTGCTCTTGCAGAGTTTCCCCCCGCTCCTGCCACTTTTGCCAAAGCAGCCGATTTTGGGGCCGTTCCCACAAAATTGCAATATTTCCCCCAAAGACTTGCTTGACAAAGGGGAATTCTGCGCTGTCTTGGGCCAAAAGCTCTGTTACCACAGGTTCAGTAGCAGGATAATGCAGAATAAGAGCCAAGAGATAATCCTCCCTTGGCAGGGAAGGTTGGACCCGATAGGGCGGGAGGGGAAGCGAAGGGGGCGAATGGAGCGGTACGTTAGGGGGAACGGGATTCTTCAGCGCAGGTTTAGGGGGCGAAGCACGGGTAAGGTCAAGGATAAGCTCCGCTTTAAGCCCAATCACCTGCTCCAGCCGCGCCACGTAGACCCTTTGCTGGGCCCCACTTAATTGCGCTACAAGCGGAATAAGGCGTTCCAAAGCGGTCCGCTGATCTTGCGGGAGCGTAAGGTTGAGATCAGTGGTAGAGCTTTCAAGGAGGAATTCCATCACGGGAATCGCGGCGGCCAGCAAAGTGCGCCAACGTTGCGGGTCAGCCTTAATCACCTCATCAGGGTCTTGCCCAGCGGGAAGCCTTACAATCCGCAGATTGAAATCATTTCCCCAGCGCACCAACCCCTGCGCGGTAATCGTAGCTTGCAAATGGTCATCCCCTTCTGCTCCCTCTTCTGCCCCCCCTTGAGTAAGCGTTTCCTGAAACGCGTTGATTCCCCGCAAGGTCGCCTTTTGGCCCGCCGCATCAGCATCGAGCGCAAAAAAGAGGTTCTGCGAGAGCTTCTTGAGAAGGCCCACATGCCCCGCCGTGAGCGAAGTACCTAAAGGGGCAACAACGTTCGTGAAACCGTGCTGGTGCGCCGTCAAGACATCTACATACCCTTCCACAACCACCGCAGCGTCCGCCAGCCGAATACCCTCGCGGGCAAAGTCAAGCCCATAGAGAACATTGCTCTTCTCAAAAAGGAGCGTTTGGGGCGTGTTAAGATACTTTGGAAGCTCATCCCCTAGAGCGCGACCCCCAAAACCAATAACTTCGCCTTTGTTATTGCGAATTGGAAAGATAATTCGTCCCCGAAATCGATCATAAATCCGCCCATCATCGCGCTGAATAGCTAATCCTGCGGCTACAATCTCTTCTGGAGTATAACCTTTTTTATTTATTAAGTAATTACACAGATGATCCCACATATTTAAGCTAAAACCCAATTGAAAACTCTCGATGGTCTGAGCATTTAGGGCCCGTTTCGCCAAATACTCTCGCGCTGGCTGGGCCTGACCATTTTTAAGCAAAAGATAGTTCCAAGCTCTAGCGGCCAACGTCGTGATTTCTATTAAGCGTTGCCGTTGCTGATCTTGTTGCTGATCGACAGGTTTTCGAGGTTCAAGCTTGATTCCAACCCGATTTGCCAGGTATTCTAGCGCCTCCGCAAAGTTTAAGCCTTGCTTTCGCATCACGAAATCGAAGGCTGTCCCATGTGCTTGGCAACCAAAGCAATAGAAACTCTGCGAATCGGGGTAAACAGTGAAGGCGGGCGTGCGGGTATTCGGGTGAAAAGGGCAAAAACCGACATGGCTGCGACCAACCTTCCGCAATTGCACGGTTTCGCCAATGATTTCAACAATATCTATGCGGTTTTTTACATCATCTATCGTGTTCAAAACAAATTTCTTTCATCTGATCTATTTTGACAAACCTTATTTTGTAACTATAATTTAGGATATTATACGGCATTTTGTAACCAACAGGAATCTCTCCTTTTGGATTTTAGTCTTTATAACAGGAAGATTTAATGATAAAAAGCAAACAAAAAAGACTAATCTTCTGTTTAGCTAGTCTTTTGGCCCTTTCAAACTTTCTATTTGGAAGTGCAAGCCTCTCTGCTACACCAATTCGGCAAGTTTCGCCCTTGATTCGCTCCTTTCGCCTTGGGGCATCTGAGCAAGGCCGCCCAATCGAAGTTGTACAGATCGGTGCTGGGCCACGAAAATTGGTAATCGTTGGTGATACCCACGGTGGCCCAGAAGCAAATACCTATCAACTTACGCTCCAGCTAATTGCCCATTTCAAGGCTAATCCAGAGAATGTGCCACAAACAGTTAGCTTATATCTCATTCCAACCATTAATCCTGATGGTTTAGCGCTTAATTCACGCTTTAATGCCCATCAAGTTGACCTGAATCGCAATATGAATACAAATTTGGATGCTTGTCCCGAAAATGATTGGCAAACAACAGTTCATGGAGCCAATGGTATAGTTTCAGATACTGGGGGGCCTTTTATGCAATCAGAAGGGGAAAGTCGCCTAATCCGTGATTTTCTGTTGGATGCGGCAGGGGCAATTTTTCTTCATAGCAACGCTGGCTTAGTTTTTCCTGCTTTTTGCGAGCATTTACCTTCAATAAAGTTGGCTAAAGTCTATGCTCAAGCATCTAACTATCAATATAATCGTTTTTGGGAAAACTATCCAATTCGAGGAAATATGGCTGATTGGGCAAGTAGTCTAGGAATTGCGGCGATTACACCTGAATTAACGACGGGTGAGGAAAGCGAATTTGCCCAAAACTTAGCAGGAGTAGAAGAGGTCTTGGCCCAAGCCGAGGATTTATTGCCTTTAGCGCAAGCTCAGATTGAAAATGAAATAACGGTCCCTGCAATTATCTGGCGTTATTGGTTCACAAATGGAGCCGAAGCAGTTTTTGGCATGCCTTTAGAACCTGCATCTCAGAAGCCCGATGGAGTTATCGTCCAGAATTTTGTGCGATTTCGGTTGGAACTGAAACCAAACTTAAAAGATACCCCTTATTATGTGCAACCTGCTGCGCTTGGGAGCGAAAGGCTCCAAATTTTGGCTTTCCAGCATCCTGCGCTTCAGCCCTTGTCTCCTGTGGTTTGCAAAACTGCGCCGTGTCCGCTTTTCTTTGCCCAAACTGGTCATACGCTGCGGGAGAGTTTTCTAAGCTATTGGCAACGCAATGGCGGGCTTAATCTCTTTGGTTATCCGCTTTCAGAAGAGTTTGAAACGCTCACTGCCGATGGGCAATTGCGAATTATTCAGTATTTTGAGCGAGCAATTTTTGCTTATTATCCCGAAACTAAGAACGTTCACCTTGAACCACTAGGTTGGCAAACGCTTCTGCTTGAAAAAATGCAATCATCTGGGGCAACAGGCCAGATTCGTTAGAAAGGCCCAAAAGTTTCTCGAACCTTTGGGCCTGAAACCGTAGTTATTCTTGGGTTCCTCGCCCAAGATAATTGCCACTTCGGGTATCAATTTTGATCGTTTCGCCTTCTTCAATAAAACCAGGTACATTGACAACCGCTCCTGTTTCAAGCTTGGCTGTTTTTGTTACGTCGGTAGCTGTGTCGCCTCGCACAGCCGTGGTTGTTTCAATCACTTGCAATCTCACAAAAATCGGTAGTTCCACAGCAAGAAGCCGATCTTCCGTTGCATTAAAGACTAATTCGGCATTCTCATTCTCTTTGAGAAAGCGAGCTGCATCACCAATTACGGTTTCTGGCACAGTAAACTGGTCAAAAGTTTCATTATCCATAAAGATATAGTCTTGCCCATCCCGATAAAGATATTGCATCGTGCGGTGTTCAATGCGAATAACATCAATATCTGAACCAGCCCGCACCCGATCTTCAATAACTTTGCCGTTCTTCATGTTTTTCAACTTTAGCCGCACAAAAGCCCGCCAATTGCCAGGGCTAACATGTTGCCATTCAACAACTTGGTGTAATTCGCCATTATAACGAATCACCATTCCGGTCCGCAAATCAGAAGTCGTAGCCACGTAAAAACTCCTTAGCTAAAATTTAGAATTGGATTACATCTAAACGTTGTTTTTGCTTAGGCCATTAGCTCTGCGGGCGAAAACCCAAGCCCCCAAAGCGCGAACATGGCGATCTAAGGCTAAAAGAAAAAGGCCAAGAAAGAGGAGCAGAAGTGTAGGGAAAAGCGTCAATGGGCTGCCATAGCGAAAATCTGGCAGATTCGCAACAAACCAGATCGCTCCTGCACCCGCAAAACCTAGCCAGCCACTACGGATGCCCACAAGCAGAGCTAAAGTGAGCAAACCAAGCGGTAAACCCGCAGGTTGAGTTGGCAATTGCCCCAAAATGAGGGGTAAAAGGAAAGTTGTAAGGCCCAAAAGAGCAAGAATAATCACCAGAATTCTGCGCCAACCTTTGGGTTGTTCAAATTGGATCTGCTCTCCCTGATAGGCTTTGGGGAGCGGGGGCAGCAAAGTCTCTAAATCTGGTGGAAAAGGATAAGAAATCTTATCTTCGGTTGAAAGAACAAAACCTAATTCCGTAAAATCGGTTTGTTCAAGATTGGAAAGAAGATTTAAAGTTGAAGGATCATCAGCTAAAAGAGCATAAATTTGTTTTGAAGTAAGATTTTCAGCTTCTATATCTTTCAATGGTAGAAATGTCTGAACGCTCTCCGCAGATAAAGTGCAACAGCCTAAAGTTGTAGTAGTACAAATGAAGTTATGCACTCTTTCGCCCCGCCGAGGATCAACTAAAAGGGTATCCCGCAAGGTCAAAACGGCCAAAGCTCGCTGGAGCCATTCCTGGAGCAATTGGCCCAGTTCTTGCGCTTCGTGAGTCTCTAGCGTCGCGCCAAAGTTGCCCATTTGCAATTCAGTTGCTAATTTTTGTGGAGTCCAGAGACGGAGAACTTCAGCAACTTGCTTGCGATTATAGATGATAAGTTTAGGCATCTGAATAGACCTTCTGCAAGGCTTTCAATGTTTCCCGCAAGTCATCAAAGACAAAATCGGGTTGAACAGAACTATTTACAAGATTAGTTCGTTTTGTTACCCCAGTAAGGACTAAGGCTGTGTGAATCCCGACGCTTTTTGCGCCTAGAATATCGGTTTCTAAGCGATCACCAATCATTAAAGTTGTTTCTGGCGTGCTGCCCAAAAGGTTTATGGCCGTCCGAAAGATGGTTGGTTGGGGTTTGCCAATGACAAAAGGTGCAACATCAGTAGCCGCTTGAATAGCCGCTGTTATCGCGCCAGAGCCAGGCGCAAGACCTTCTTCGGTTGGGAAGCTGCGATCCGTGTTTGTGGCGATGAAACGCGCTCCAGCCCGAATAGCCAAACATGCTGTTTTCAGTTTTTGATAGGTCAAGGTCAAATCAGCACTTTGTACAACAATTTGGGGGTTTTGCTCTTGCAAAGTAAAGTAGTTATCGGCAAGCAAAAATTTGTGTAGCCCATCCATACCAATGATGTAAACCGTTGTTCCAGATGGATATTGCTCCCGTAAGTAGAGATTTGTTACAAAAGCTGATCCAATAACATGCGAACCAGGAATCAAAATCCCCAATTCAGTCAATTTTTGGTCATATTGTTGCGGCGTTAAAGTTGCATTATTGGTGATACAAGCGCAGACGATCTTTTGTTGTTTGCAGAAAGCAATAATTTCGCGTACTCCTGGCAAAACTTGCTTTCCACAGTAGAGAACCCCATCCATATCAAACAAAATAGTGCGAATCTTTACAAAATCAAGCATTGCTACATCTGCTCCGGAGCTTTGATTCCTAGTAAGGTCAAACCATTCTTGAGAGCCTGGGCCGTGGCACTTACCAAAGCCAAGCGTGCATCGCGCAGCGGGATGGTTTCGGCTTTCAAAACGGGACATTGTTCAAAGAAAACGCCAAAATCGCGGGCTGTGGTATAACACCAGTCCGCAATCACAAAGGGGGCATAGCGTTCGCTTGCTTCCTTAATCGCGCTAGGAAGGCGAGCCAGCTTTTTGAGCAATTGTTGTTCAGCAGGATGAATCAGCAGTTTTGGTTGAATAGCAGCAAGATCAAGCTCTTCTGTAGGCTTTATTTCCGCCCGACGTAGAATAGAACAACAACGAGCATAAGAATACTGCAAATAGGTAGCACTATTTCCTTCAGTAGAGAGCATCTGCTCCCAGTTTAAGGTAATATTGCGCTTGGGGTCTTGGTACAAATCGTTGTAAATCACTGCGCCAACCCCAACAGCCTCAGCGACAGCAGCCTTTTCCTCTGCTGCCAAAGCGGGATTTTTCTGCTCAACCACCGCCAAAGCGCGAGCCATAGCCTCATTTAAGAGGGCTTCCAGGTAGATCATATTGCCCCGTCGCGTCGAAAGGGGCTGGCCTTGAGTGTCAGAAATCGTGCCAAAAGCAACATGCACCAAGTCAACAGCGGCAGTATACCCCATTTTGCGTACAAGAGCAAAAAGCTGCCGAAAGTGCAGTTCTTGGGGCGAGCCGACCACATATAAAATACGTTTGGGCTGAAATTCTTGCAACCGAAAGATGATTGTGGCAACATCACGAGTGAGATAAAGTGTCCCACCATCGCTGCGCTGAAGTAAAAATGAAGGTAAACCATCTATTTCTACAACAACCGCACCTTTTTCGTCTCGATAAGCAATATTTTGCTCAATAGTTTGCTGAATTACGCCAGTAAGCATTGCTTCATAGAAACTTTCACCATAAGCATGGTCGAAAGAAACTGTGAGGCGATCATAGTTTTGCTGATTGGCTTGAATTGTGGTTGTAACACACCACTGCCAAAGCTCTCTGGCCGCAGGATCACCTTGCTCAAGCGCGAGAGACCAGCGCCGTGCTTCAGCATCTAGGGCCGCATCCTGCGGCATTTGGTTACTATAACGAGTGTAAAGTTCCTCAAGCTGGATTAACGCGGCTTCACCTTCAACCTGGGGTTTGCCATCGCGCATCACCGCCGCGATAATCACGCCAAACTGCTTGCCCCAATCGCCTAAGTGATTATCACAAATCACGTTATAGCCTAGAGCGCGAAAGATATTGGCTAAGGTTTGCCCAATAATGGTGCTGCGAATATGGCCAACGTGCATCCGTTTGGCGACATTGGGCGAGGAATAATCAACAACGATAGTTTTTCCTTGCCCATCATCGCTATGCCCATACTTTACACCAGTTAGAGAAATATCATTTAGGATTGCTTCCGCCAAATTTTCAGCTTGAAACGAGAAATTCAGAAATGGCCCTGTAGCTGAAACTTCACCAATCAATGAATTTGGTGCAATTTGAATGGTTTGCACAAGCTCTTGGGCCAATTGCTGGGGAGAGAGACCAAGCTCTTTCGCGGCTCGAAAGGTCGGGAAAGCAAGGTCGGCGGGAATGCCAGGTTTTGGAACTTGAACCTCAAGCAGAGATGCTGGAATTCGCTTTGTGGTCGAAAGAAGGGTTTGAACTTCAGCAGTAAAGCGATCAAAAGTGTATTTCATTAATTCTAACTTTAGCAAATAAAAGATTATTTACCTATAAACAAGGTTTGCACGTCCAGAAAACATTTTCTCTGGACGTGCAAGGCTTCCAACGCTTTCTTAATTTGGCTTAACGCTTAGTAGCGGGGGACAATCACGGCATTCCAGTCTTCAGGATTGGGTAGAGGAGCTTTGCTTATTTTGAGATATTACGGTGCGGGAGATGATATTTTTGCGGGGTTTTGTTCTCGCCACTTTCTTTTCCCTCTCCTTCCTTGTCTTCACCTTCCTTCTGATGACCCATGTGACTAAGGTGACTAACATAGATCGCCGCCGCGACCAGAAAAATCCCAACTGCTAAATAGAGAATGTCTATTGGCTCCTGGGCACTTTCTTTCTTGAGATGTAAGAATTTACTAAAAAACTTGATAACTAAAACCAACATCACCATTTTAGCCATTTTATCCTTTAGCTCATCGAGGGTATGGATAGCTAAAAGGCGTTTACCGATTTCGCAATCTTCAGCTTCATCGATCTGATGAATAAAAATTTCATACATTCCGAGCGAAATGATAATCAACATTGCGCCAACTAAATAGACATCGATCCCTTCAACAACGTTGGCAATTACCTCGGCGCGGAGTTCGGGGGGGGCGGTTCCCTCTAATTTGGAAATTGGCGTTTGAATGAAGAGCTTTGCGAGGTCGAAGGAAGCCATGACGAAGAGCCCAATCGAGGATAAAATGCCGAAGATAACCGCTAGTAACACGATTAGGCGACTGCGCCAGATCAACCACTCGAAAGCAAGTTCAATTTTTTTAGCCAGGGGCTTCTTGGCGGCATCAATGGGGGCCTTTTCAGTTGGTGATTCCATGGCGGCATCAGCGGGGGCCTTTTCAGTTGGTGATTCCATAAATGTCCTAACTTTGAATAGCCTGAGTGCCAAAACAGATAGTTCACAATACCAAAAGTAGCCTAATCTGTCAAGTACCTCTAAGCGAGGAGCAGAAAAAGCCAGAGACCTAACTCTCGTTAAAGAGTCAGGTCTCTGGGCTGTAAACTTACCCTAGTTTAGCTTGCTTTCGCATCCAGCCTAGCGGGTAATGAGGGGTAGATAGACTTTGTTGCCAGTGTCAACGACCACAGAGCTAGTGTCCACTCCTACTGCTGTCTCACCTGCTGCTGTGGTACTCACAACGACAGATGGGTCTGCAGCAGTGGCTTGCTGAAGCAGCAAGGTGTTACTTGTGGTACTTGTTTCCTTGAGATTGGTCTCATCTACTTCTGCATTGCTGTCCTCTACAAAAGCCCCCGCTGTGTCCTGATAAAAGATCTTGATAACCTTGCCATTTGGCTTGGCTTCCTTATACTTTTTAGCTTTATCCCATGCTGCTGGATTCAGGTCAATCGTGTAGGAGACTGGTTCTGAGAACTCTTTGATATCCTTTTCATTTCCATCTTCCGTCAAGAGCCTCAGTTTGAAGCACACAAGGCCTGTAACATTGGTTACCGTTGCAGTTGCAGAGATGGGATTGGCAGCACAAAGTGGGTTATATGAAATCCCTACAAACTTAACATCGGTGAAATCAGGGTGACCAGGACGAATGAAGAAGAAGAATTTGAACGCGGGCTTATCTCCCCCAAATATCGCATCTTTGTCGTCACCGTCAATTCGATGATCTGTACCGCGTGGGTCACCACCTTCTGGTGGCTTGGCCTTCAAAGTACACTGTCTTTCGTCACCAGTCGGGAGGGATCCGATTTGCTGGGTGATCGTTGCAGAGATTGCAGGAGTGTCCTTCAGTACGGCCTTTATAGTCACATTTCCTGGCTTATTGGTCACAAAGTGCGTAGTTGTAGGCACTTTTGTATCTGTTGGGCTGCGGATTTCAGTCTTATCATCATCTGTAACCGTGAAGATTACGGACGCTGAAGGCAGATGTTTCCCAGTTGAGTCCTTTACTTCAGCAGTAATGACTGTTGTATCGCCGCAGGCCTCTAAACTATCCTTACCTACAATGATTTTGATGGTCGACTTGCCCGTGGGGGTGATGGTGGGGGTGGGAGTGGGTACGACACCGCCTACCGTGATTTTGGCCTCAGTACCATAAAGGACAATGGGGTTGATCTGGTTGGCGATGGGAAGTGAATAGACATCATTAGGAAGAGGAGGTTGAATTGTGAACTTGACATTGGCCGTAACAGTCCCAGTAGTTTTGAGAATAGTGCAGGTTAAATTGCTAACTGTAGCCTCAGTGCTATCCTTACCGCAAAGGAGAGTTGCTGTTGCGCCAGGGATATCCTTGCCTCCACCCTTGATTGTTGGCTGTGCAAACGTAATAACCTCATTGGGACTGGCTGTTGTTTTGCTTGGATTAAAGGTAATTGTGGGTGCCAGCCCCTTTACCGTCTTGGTATCGGTAGCATTGTAAATTGCATCATACACTGTAATCTTGAGATCTTTGCCAGAGATGATGGGGAAGCTGACTGGTTTCATCGGCGATGTATTGGCAGTAACAGCCCACTTTCCTCCCGTAACATCACTGGTCTCAAAGGTGTAATTAACAGCATTGACTGTACCAGTGACAGAGAAGGGGATCACTTGGCCGATGTAGGCAGATGTTGGGACCAAGAGAGCGACCTTATTTGTGACTAATACCTTTATAGTGTTGGAATTGTACCCTTTTGTACTTCCAGCAAAAACGGCTGTTGTCGTCACTTCAAAAGTACCTATAGCTTTATAAGTGTAGTCAAAGGTAAAAACTTTACTACCTTTGCCATCACTTTTAACTGTATTCTTATCACCGTAGCCTAACAAGAACTGGTAGGTAGTCGTTGACATAGCACGACTTGGTGTAACTAACACTGTGACTTTTACAGCGTCACCAAGACTAACAGTTGACTTGTCTGCCTTAATTGTTACCGTTAAGTCTGTTGTTTCCGTTACAGCAGCTGTGGTTGCAGCCACCTGGGCCGCCTGGGCGACACTTGAACCCGACAAGATAGTCCGACTCGTTTGGGTCCCCTGCAAGAGGAAAAGGCCGATAAGGAGGATAATACTCCCCGCGAACGCCGCTAGAAAGGGCGTAAAAACTCTCGATTTCATGGTGGTCGTTCTCCAAATAAGGTTCATAACTAAATGAACCACGGATTCCATCAAGTGAAGTGAAATAACCTAACCTAAGCACCACCGACAACTCGCTTAAACCAAACAAAGTTTGATCGGGGCGCTTTTTCCGTCGTAAATGATGTCGTTCTTTTCGTTCCTAACGGTCAAAGATCGGCATCAAGTCCCTAACCCATCAAAGCATAACATGGCTCCCCCTTTCAAGAAGACTTAGACCTAAATGTACTCGTTTGTACTGGAGCATTTGTATTAAGGAACGGAGCCTTTAGGGAGATTGATGTTTTAGGTCACTTCCACTTGATCTCGAACTATCGCCAGACTTGTATTTGATGAAAAACCAGAGAAATTGACAGTTAAATCTTCAACAGGTAGGGAGAAGAGTTTTACTGATAGTCTACCAGAGAAGAATGATGAAGTCTGGGTTGGTCAAGTAAGGTTACAGCTTTAGACTGTAACGCTTGCACATTCCGTCTCAACAATTCTCAACATGTGTGGGGAGCGTTATTAGAAAATGAGGAGATACTACGCGACTCATTCTTCCGAACCTCGCCGGGGCAGATAGTAGCACAACTCGTGCTTTCTTGTCAACACCGGCCAGAACCTCTATAATTTGTAACTCAAGCCGCGTAACTTTTGCCATTTGCCAACATTGCTACTTCTTACATAATGGCAAGTTGAGTATACAACGGTGTAGCATGGTTGTCAAGGTCTATATCGGTACTAGGGTACTACATTCGTGAAAGATTTATCTATTGTGTTTGATCTTCTTGGCGACTTCCCAAAATTGCTTGTAGAATTCCGCGGAAGTTCTAAGCAACATAAGTTATCAACTCACCCTTTGCCTCGGACTGAAAGAAAGAAACTAGAGCAGTAGAAAGCCTTAAAAAGCCCGGAAGGAGCAAAGATTTTGAAGCAAGAAACACTCTTTTTGACTCCAGGGCAAAGATTGACAAATTTTGTTGCTTCCCATATAATAAAAACCAACTTAAAGTCATAGCAATTCAATTATTAGCTTAAATGAGCTAGATAGCTTTCAAGGTTGTCTTAGTTCTGGGAGTGGCTCCATCGAGCCATAGAAGCTAGTAGTATTTCTATAACAAATATGTATCTTTGGGTACTTCTGTATACTTGAAAGGTAGCAGGTTCACCATGTACGATCAAGACGATCTCGTACCACCCAAGTGGCGCTCTCTGTTCAACAACCAGGATTGGTTGATGCACGACATCGCGGTGAAGTCCTTCTTTGGTTTCGTTGCCATCGCCGTTGTAGCTCATTTGCTAGTCTTTTTGTGGAAGCCTTGGCTACCCCCACAGATCTAAAAGGACTCTGATCTAGCAACTAATTGTGTAGCTCTCCGCTTAACCAAATAGTGTAGGGGGGCTACACCCCAGGTTCTCTCTCAAGCCAGAGTAGCCAAACAGCAAAAGACTGGTTTACCAGGGCCAAGTTGGTCGCCCCCGGTAGTGGCTAGATCGGGACGTAAAACACGCTTGTGGACTGTATGTAAGTCGCTCGGCTGAAAAGCGCAATGCAGAGTGAAGCAGGAATTTTGAGGTGATCACTTGTAATCACCTAGAAAGTAGCAGATTTGTTATGACACCTTCGCGCAGTACTGTACGCACAAACATCGTTATCTTCGCCATCCTCGGCTTCGTGGTGGCGCTCCTGGTCCACTTCGTCGTTCTGAGTACCCCAACCTACAACTGGTTTGCAGTGCCGGCGGCTGCGCCTGCTGGCTTGCTCAACAATGCCACGGTTGCTTTGGGTTATGTCGCAACGTTGATCTAAAAGTTTGCATGTCGGCGGATATGCAGGAATACAGCCGCCAGTTGAATTTGCTGGGGGCTGTATCCTGTTTTCAAGCAAGTTTTTGCTTCTTTACCTTGGGTTTTCCCAAACAGAGCAAACTAGGCTGGATGGATGGCTCGTCAGTGCCCAACAACTGGCCGTCCCGCTAATGGCTACGTTGGGACGTAAAGAAAACCTGTGGACTAACCAAAGCCTGAGAGAAGCTCTCAGGCAAGGCTGGCAGGAAACAGGAACTGGAACGTAGTCAGATGGATATTTCGTGGATTCTTCTGAATACTGGAAAGGTAGCAGAACCACACCATGCAATCAGGAACGCGACCACGTAATCGCCAACTGGTCGTTCTTGCGTCCATCGTAGGGGGCGCAATTGTGGCGATCATCACCGCGACGACGTTCTGGTGGATTTATGAGCTGGCCACGGGCCCTGACCGCAAAGCTGCCGCTCAAGCCGCTGCTGCCCCGTATAATCCGAGTGACAACATCCGGGCGATCATGCAAGCCCCGGCCAATAACCCCAAAGCAGCAGACCCGGCTGATACCCGTGAGGCCTGGATGGGAAAAGTCGCCTATCCGGCGGGAGTCCAGGCGGGGCAAGATTATGTGGCCCAATTCCCCCAGCCCAAAAATGTAGCGGTTCTCAAGGGGATGACAACGGCCCAAATCTGGGCCTATATGCAGCAACATGTCTCCGCCGCCTTGGGTGTCGGTTGTCAATATTGTCATAACATTGCCGATTTTTCAATAGATATTCCGCAAAAGATTTCGGCAAGGCTTATGATGACGTTAGTTAATCAACTCAACAAGCAATTTATCACTAATTTACCCCATTGGCGGGGCAATTACGTAGATTGTGCAACTTGCCACAATGGAAAACCAGTCAATTTAACCACAGTTAATGATAATTTCGTGCAAGCCAAGCAACCCATTAAGGTGGTTGCCGAGTCGGTGGACTTCCAGGGTAAGCCTGTACGGACCAAAGCTCCCAAATTGGTTGACCTCAAAGAAGCTATTCTTGAACAGACCTATAACTATGTCGTTTGGAAGCCTTATGATCCGGCAGACCCAACTAGTGGGCGAGGCTCGTTAGCCTTAAATTATACGGGAGGCCGCACACAGGATCAGGTGAACGTTACGCAGGGAGCAATGAATCTCTTCTCGTGGTCACTGGGCGTAGGCTGTACTTACTGTCACAACCCCCGCAATTTCGCTAACTACGAGATTTCAACCGAAGCTCCGACGCTGGTCGTTAATGGCAAGCCCGAATATATTGCCCCCCGAATCAAGGCCCAGCGGATGCTCTTGATGACGACTTGGATGATCCAGAATTGGAACAAGTACGTCCTGCCACGGGCCGCCGTTCAAACAGGGGCCAAACCTTACATTTCGGCGACAGGGCAACACATCCGCAATATCGGCGGGAGCTACTTCAGCGTCCCAGGTTGCGATACATGCCACAACGGAATTAACATTCCGAAAGCGTCCCTCAATCAAGTTGACGTTCCTGTAGGCGAGGCTGGGCTTCCAGTTCTGCCAACCGTCTTACGTGGCATTGAATAGATCGCCTAATAAAAAGAGGTCTCATTTGCGAAACCTCCGAGAATCAAGTTTTGCACGATCTGCAATATCGCAGAAGGTGGCGCAGATCGTGCAATTCCTCGTTAATACCCGCGAAATTCTGCGCCGCACGATCATTCTGATGACTCCCGTCACCTGGTTTGCTGCTTCTTGGGCTTTCTTGTGTGGCGCAATGGCAAGTGGGGCCCTAAGCTGGTCGCTTGGCTCGATTGGGCGACTACTGCTTGGGGTTTTTATGTCGGGCCCTATTTTGTGTGGGCTTTCCCAAGTCATCAATGATTATTGCGATGCCGAAGTTGATGCAATCAACGAGCCACAACGTTTGATTCCTTCAGGTCAAGTTAGTCTGCGGCATGTACAGATCACAGCAGCAGTCTTGACCATCATTGGTTCATGGATTGCACTCTACTTGGGGCATAAAGTTGCCCTTTTTGTTGGGATTGGGCTGATTTTTGCCCTTTCTTACAGCATGAAGCCAATTCGAGCCAAACGCAATGGCTGGTTTGGAAACGCGCTCGTTTCTTTTTCTTATGAAGGCCTGGCCTGGCTTGCAGGTCATGTTGCTTTTGCCTCCCTTTCTTGGCAAAGTTTCATCTTGGCTACCCTCTATTCCATTGGGGCACACGGCATTATGACGGTCAATGATTTCAAGAGTATTCCGGGTGATACGCAAATGGGCATTCGGAGTATTCCGGTAATGTATGGCAAACTTAATGCTGCTCGCCTTGTGGTCTTAACGATGGCCATATCCCAAAGTATAATTGTGGGCCTTCTCGCTTTCTGGGGACATTTAATTGCGGCGGTTGTTGTAGGAGTCTTCCTCTTAGGACAAGTTTTCCCCTTCATCCGCTTTTTGCGCGACCCTGAACATAATGCGGTTTTCTTCAATGCCACGGCCATTATGCTCTTTGTTTGGGGAATGCTGGCGGCTGCAATGGGTTTAGCCTATTAAAAAAGGTAGAGGTCTCCTCGCACCCGCAACTTTTCACAGATTTACTTCTGAGCCTCATTGACCGCAAGGCATACACCTTGCGGTCATTTTGCATCATGCTTTAAGGGTAGTCCTGGAAGGGTAGGGGACTTTGGGGGTCTTTTTGCAACAGGAGGCCAAAGGCTTCAGCCTTTGGCCTCCTGGACTCCTGGAAGCTAAACTTCACCCCTCCTGCCTTTGGCCCTGCCACTTTAAGGAACCAAAGCTGTGGATTGTGCCTCTAATCCTTGTTTGGGCAACGGCTAAAGCCGTTTAATCCGACTTAGATCCTTCTCAAATCCAAGTAGCAAATGATGGATTCAATTTAATAACCACCTTCGTCAGAATCATAATAGCGCTCTAGGTTCTGGAAGTGCGTCGTAGCTGCATCAAAGCGTAAGGGTACAACCCCTAAAGGGCCATTACGGTGTTTAGCGATATGAATCTCAGCGATTCCCTTTTTATCCGTCTCTTTATCATATAATTCTTCTCGATAAATAAACATTACGATGTCGCTATCTTGTTCAATACTTCCACTTTCCCTCAGATCACTCAACATTGGAACATGACTTTGCCGTCCTTCCACCGCCCGCGAAAGTTGACTAATGGCGATCACGGGAATATTTAGTTCACGGGCCAAAGCCTTCAAACCCTGACTTATTTCACCCACTTCTTGCACCCGATTGCTATTTTTGCGGCCTTGCATTAGTTGCAAGTAGTCAATAATCAAAATGGCGATTTTGCCTTGGCTGTCTAATTTTCGCGCTTTAGTTCGTACTTCTAGCACACTGAGGGCTGGTGTATCTTCAATATAAATTGGTAAATTTGACAATTCTCCCATCGAGGATACCAAAAGGTCAAATTCCTCTTCACGAATATTGTGTGTCCGCAGACGGTGCGAATCGATCCCCGTGTGGATTGCCAACAACCGCTGCACAAGTTGCTCCCGACTCATCTCCAGGCTAAAAATGCCCACTTTTTGCCCCGCGAACCCCACGTTATAAGCGATTGAGAGCGCCAAACTCGTCTTACCTGCGCTAGGTCGGGCCGCCAACACGATTAAGTCTGAGCGTTGCAAGCCCCCAGTGAGGCGGTCTAAATCCAGATAGCCTGTTTGTACGCCTGCGATTTCCCCTCGCTGCTCCTGCACGGCGGTAAGTTGCTCAAAATAGGCATCTAAAACTTGCCCAACATGGATAAAATCCTGCTGCGCCCGGCGTTGCGAAACCGCAAATAGTTCCGCTTCCGCCTTGTCCAGCGTGGCTTCCAGGTCTTCGCGCTCATCGTAGCCCAGCGCGGTGATCTTGCCCCCAGCCTCAATCAGGCGGCGCAGGAGCGCTGTCCGCTCGACAATCCGCGCATAATGCTCAATGTGAATGGCTGTCGGGACAGCGGCACTCAGTTCACCTAAGTAACTAATGCCTCCAATTGGTTCAAGCCGCTCATGGCGACGCAATTCGGCGGCAACCGTGGATAGATCAGGCGGAATTCGTTGATGATAGCAGGCCAACATCGCTTCATAGACCCACGCATGTTTTTCAAGATAGAAATAATCGGGGAGTAACCACGAGGCAATCGTGATAATAACATCGCGCTCTAGGAGAATTGAACCAAGTGTGGCTCGTTCAGCATTAAGATCAACGGGGAGCGGACGATCCATAGCGATCTTCTCCGATTTGAAAAATCCAAATCGTTCTATTCTTAGAAATGAATTATCTTCTGATAAAAAACAACAATGTGCCTACGGCTTTAGACCGGGCACATTGCTACTTGCGCTATTTTATTACTTAGCCAAACAATGAATTTTACTTCATTGGCCTAGATTTCCCTTGTAATCTAACTAAATTAAAGCTTTAGTCTTCAGGATTTGGCGGTAGCTCAAGCTCACCCGCTTCAGCCTCAACCACAATATTCAACACTGGTTGCAAACCTGCCCCAAGTTGAACAGGGACGGGGTAAATCCCAACACGCTTGATCGGGTCTTCCAACCCAATTTTGCGGCGATCTAGTTCAAACCCGACTTGCTGCAGAAACTGCTCGGCAATGTCAGAATTGGTGACAGAGCCGTAGAGCCGTCCCTGGTCGCCGACGCGGGCCACAAAGCGTAATGTTACCCCATTGATGCGGGCTGCCAGAGCCTCCGCATCGCGGCGAGCCACTTCTTCGCGCCGATGAAGGGCTTTCAGCCGCTCCTCAGCTTGGCGAACTTGCCCACGGGTAGCGAGAACCGCAAAACCTTTCGGTAGAAGATAATTGCGCCCAAAACCACCCGCAACCTCTTTGATTTGCCCAGCTTGCCCAAGCTGCTCAACATTTTGGACAAGTAACACTTTCATTTTGCTCACAAAAAAACTCCTCAACGCGCCATTTTTAGTCAGGCCCGTATCATACCATAGGCAAGGTAGAATTGCCAATAGGCTTAGGAAAGGGATAAATTGCCGCTTGACCAAACGCCTGAGTTGCGCTATAATAACTCAGGTAAAATCAAGCCTCCGAAAAAGGGCGGTTAGCTCAGTTGGTTAGAGCGCCACGTTGACATCGTGGAGGTCGTTGGTTCAAGTCCAATACCGCCCACCACTTCTCTTTTCAAACTTCTTTTTTTGCCCTCATGAGGAATTGTGCGAGTTTTTCTCACTGGTGTTACTGGCCCAGTCGGCAGTTCCCTCGCTACTTACCTCGTTGCCCAACCTGGCCTTGAAATTCATGCCTTCAAACGTTGGCGCAGCGACCTCCGCCCCATTCAACACATCTCTGAATCGCTCTCTTTCCATGAAGGTGATATTGAAGACCCCTTTGCAATCGCTCAGGCCATTGAAAAGGTCAAGCCTGATCGCATTTATCACCTCGCGGCTCAAAGTTACCCAACTGCTTCTTGGGATGCCCCAATTGTAACGCTTCGTACCAATGTTGAGGGAACCGTCAACCTCCTGGAAGCTGTGCGGCGTTATGCTCCTCAAGCACGAGTGCATATCGCAGGTACGAGCGCAGAGTATGGTTTTGTGCGCCCAGAAGATACACCTATCACTGAAACCCATCCTTTGCGCCCTGCCAGCCCTTATGGAGTGAGCAAAGTTGCAGCTGAACTTACTGGCTTACAATATCAGCTTAATTATGGCTTACATGTTGTTGTAACGCGCTCTTTTAATCACGTTGGGCCGCATCAGGGAGATCGGTGTGCGATTCAGACTTTTTGTCAACAAATGGCCGCAATTGAGGCTGGCCGTCAAAAACCTCTTTTGATGGTTGGCAATTTGGAAGCTCGCCGCGACTTTACGCATACTGCTGATGTAGCTCAGGCTCTTTGGCTACTTTTGGAACATGCACCAGCAGGCGAAGTTTACAATCTTTGTTCGGGAAAAGCTACTCGAATCGGTGAGATTGTTGAATTGGTAAGAGAACAAGGCCGAGTACCAGTAGAAATCGTGCTTGATCCAACGCGGTTGCGCCCCGCCGACGAGCCTATTTTGGTGGGTGATAATCAGAAGCTCAAAGCGGCGACAGGCTGGCAACCGTGCATTGAAATGCCTCAAATAGTAGCAGAACTGCTCAATTACTGGCGAAATCGCTAATGGGTACGCTTTACCTCGTCAGTACACCAATCGGCAATTTGGAAGATATTACCCTGCGCGGGTTGCGAATCCTGCGCGAAGTTTCCCTGATTGCTGCTGAGGATACGCGGCACACGAAGCGACTTCTCGCGCATTACGACATTCAAACCCCTTCTATTTCCTACCACGAGCATAATAAGCTCACAAGACTGCACACTATCTTGGCAACCTTAGAAAATAGCGATGTTGCTTTGGTTTCAGATGCAGGAACGCCTGCTCTTTCGGATCCTGGCTTTGAATTGGTGCAAGCTTGTCTTGCGGCCAATTTTTCTGTTTCGCCGATTCCTGGCCCCAGTGCGCCAATAGCTGCTTTAGTGGCTTCGGGGTTGCCAACAGACCGCTTTTTCTATCTGGGATTTTTGCCGCGCAAAAGCAGTGAACGACGGACATTTTTGAAGAATGTTGCTTCGATTTCAGCTACCTTGATTTGCTTTGAAGCCCCACATCGCCTTTTAGAAACTCTTAAAGATTTGTTGCTAGTTTTGGGGGATCGGCAGATCGTTGCGGCCCGCGAATTGACCAAATTGTACGAAGAGTTAGTCCGAACAAAGATCAGCCAGGCTCTTGAGCATTTCAAAAATCAAGCCCCACGAGGTGAATTTACTTTAGTTATCGAAGGATTAAAACAAGATTCCTCAACTTCAAACAACTTTTATGATGAAGAACTTATTATTCAAAAGCTGCAAACCTTACACACCGATGGACAAAGGGGAAGCTTTGCGGCACGGATAGTATCAAAAGAATTAAATTTGACGAAAAGTGTTGTCTATGCAATTTGGCTCAAGCTCTATGGGGAAGAAAGTTGAATTAAATTGCTTTATAATCAGGAAAAGCAAAGCAAGAGATCTACAGGTTTTGAAAACTTGGCAGGTATCTTGCTTTTTTAGAAAGTTAAAGGCTAGTTTTAAGCTGTTCAAGCAAGGCTTATCTTTTGACGCAATTCATTTCATTTGGTAGAATAGCCCAATTAGAATGGGTTTGAAAGGAGGTTTTCCTTTGAATCTTCAGAATCGAGTGGCCGTCATTACGGGCGCATCCAGCGGAATCGGTGAAGCAACGGCGCTCCAATTTGCCGCGCAAGGCGCAAAAGTGATTTTAGTTGCCCGTTCGGGCGCAAAACTCACCGAACTCCAGCAGCGAATTTTAGCGCAGGGCCAAGAAGCGCAGGTTATCCCGACTGATGTTAGCGATGCTGCCCAAGTTAAGCAACTTGCTGCTCAAGCCTTAGCCCACTATGGTCAAGTTGATCTTTTGATCAACGGCGCAGGGTTTGGAATTTGGGAAAGTTTCCCAAAAGCCAATTTTGCCGATCTTGAAGAGATGCTGCAGGTTAATCTTTACGGGACCGTGCGCTGTATTGAGGCTTTTTTGCCCCAGATGTTAGCCCGCAAACAAGGCCAGATCATCAACATCGCGTCGCTGGCTGGGCTGCTTTCATTTCCTAACTTTACTTTCTATAGTGCAACCAAATTTGCTGTTGTAGGCTTTACGCGCTCGCTCCAGCTTGACCTTCAAGGGACAGGCGTGAAGTGCGCTTTGGTTTGCCCTGGAATCGTCCGCACGGCCTTTTACGAGCGGGCTAATGTGGAGAAATTGGGCCGAGCGAGCCAGCGGCTCCCGTGGCTGGAAGCTGAGGAGGTAGCGCAAGCCATTGTCCAAGCCAGTAAAAAGGAGAGCAACGGCGAGATTATTTTACCGGTCACAGCCCGGCCTTTGGTCGCGCTCGCGGGAGCCAGCCCGGCTCTGGCAAAATGGTTGCTGCGCCGCCTGGGCTAAGGCTTCTTTAAGGGCGCGATCTGGGTTGGTTTCTTTAACTTGACAACATCCTATCGCTGTAATATACTTGACTTCAAAGTAGAGATTTTATCTTTCATGCAAAAAACCTCCGTAAAAACGTTGAGGTTGCCCAGCAGTTGAAGCCTGGGCTGTTTTGGGGCATAAAAATGGTGGAAGTTGGCGTTGCGAAGTTTCCATAAAATGCGCGAAAGCGCCTGAAAGGAAGCAGGGATGAGTGCTGTGGTTTTGGATGGAAGTCGCTCGACACGTGTGATCGGAGGCCGGACTCTTGCCCAAATTGAGGCCGACTTCCGTAAGCCAGGAAGAACCTTCTTTGGGGACATCTTTGGCTTTGATCCGTTCGACTTTTGGGTAGGGCCCTTTTTCGTTGGGTTGTGGGGCGTAACAGCGATTTTGGGGATTATCATCGGGGTCTATTTCTACGCCGATGCGGTAATTTTCCACGGTCCCTATAGCTACGCCCAGAACTTCATTGCGGGCAGACTGGTTCCGCCACCAGCTGCGGTAGGCCTGGGTTTGGCTGCTCCCGGAACGGAAGGTTTTAAGTGGCAAATGACCGTTCTCTTTGCCTCACTAACCTTCTTTAGTTGGATGATGCGGCAAGCTGATATTTGCCGCAAGCTCGAATTGGGTTATCACGTTCCGCTGTCCTACAGCGTGGTTTTCTCGGCCTGGTTGACCCTCCAGGTTGTTCGCCCCATCGCCATGGGTCGCTGGTCGGAAGGTTTTGTTCTGGGTGTTCTCCCCCACTTGGATTGGATTATCGAGTTTGGCTATCGCTACAACAATTTCTTCTACAATCCTTTCCATGCGCTTGGAATCACGGGCCTTTTCACCTCCACGCTGTTGCTCGGAATGCACGGATCAGCAATTCTGAGCGCGACGCAGTGTCGGAGCGCAGACCCCGAAGCCAGTTTGCACAACTTCTGGCGGGACATCGTCGGCTACTCGATTGGGGAAGATGGCATCCATCGTCTCGCTACCCTCGTAGCGGCGGGAGCCGTGCTGGTCTCTAACCTTTGTATCCTCTCCTCCGGCTGGCTCGTAAAAGACTGGGTCGGCTTCTGGCTTTTCTGGAATAATCTCCCCTGGTGGCGTGGGGTTTGATAAAGGAGTAATTTATGGCAATCCAAAGCTTTGGAGAGAGACCAGTTATTGACGCGGACATTGGGGGAAGTAACGGACGAATTGGGCAACCGATTCACATTCAACTGCTGGACTTTTTCGGCGAGACCCAGCTTGGCCCGATCTATCTTGGGGTCTGGGGCGCGATTGCGTTCATTAGCGGTTCAATGTTCGCCTTCATCTGGCTGATGACAATGTTCGCGCAAGTCGGCTACAATCCCGTAGCTTTTGTCAAATATTTCGCGGTGCTGCAAATCGACCCACCTTCTGCCGCCTATGGGCTACAATGGGCCCCCTTTAATCAAGGTGGTTGGTGGCTAACGAGTACCTTCTTCCTGACGCTTTCCCTTCTGGCGTGGGAAATGCGCCTCTGGACACGGGCTTTAGCACATAATATCAAACCCTATTTGGCTTATGGCTTTAGCTCGGCGCTGGCTCTCTACCTAGTAATCTACATTTTCCGCCCGATGGCAATGGGTAACTGGTCTGAAGCCCCAAGCCACGGGATCAAAGCCCTGCTTGATTGGACAAACAACGTCAGTGTGCGGTATGGTAATTTCTACTATAACCCCTTCCACATGGTCTCGATTTTCTTCCTTTTAGGTTCGACAGTTTTGCTCTCCATGCACGGCGCGACAGTTTGGTCGGCGGAAAAGTTTGGAGCCCACGAGGAAATCGCCGAGATTGAAGCACCAGGAACGGGTACAGAACGCGCCCAGCTTTTGTGGCGCTGGGTCATGGGGTTCAATGCCAATGCCTATAGCATTCACTTGTGGGCCTTTTGGTTTGCATGGCTGATGGGCATTACAGGTGCAATTGGCATCTTCATTTCGGGTACTTTGGTGCATGATTGGTTCAAATGGGCGATTGAGGCTGGGGTCAATTATCCCCAACTTCCCTATCCTAATGTGAGTGTGCCTCCCCCTCCCCCTTTACCAACGGTAGTTCCCCCAGGGATGTAAGCGTTGGGAAGTCTCGCTCCTTCTTCCAAAGCCCGTTGGCGTGGATTTTTCCCGCAGCGGGCTTTACCTTTTCCCAAAGCGCATTTGCGGATTTTTGCACTTATGATATAATCTTTCTGTGTTTTCTTCTAGTATGAAACCTAATTTATTTTCCATATAGGAATCAACAGCTTTAGCTGTTGAGCCCCGGCTAAAACCGGGGATTCCGAGGGGAAACCCCGGCTTCGATTTGGAAGCCACGGCCCACCAGGTGAGGTTTCAGAGTCCCGAATGGCTCTAAAAGAGGCATTCTTGGCTGCTTGACTACAACTATGACACACGCTAAAATTGGCCCAAATTCCATTATTCAGACGGTTCAAGCCTTAAAAAATATCTATGGCCCCCCCAAAGCTCTTGAAATTCTGCACCAGGTGGGGCGAGCCGACCTACCCGATAACCTTCCAACCGCGATGGTTGCCGAGCAGGACTTCTTCTCTCTCGTCCACGCTTTGACAACTCCTTTGAACCCCGATGAGTTAGTCCAGGTTTTAACGCTCGCTGGTCAATTGACAGCAGCTTACCTGCTCAAACATCGAATTCCCAAGCCTTTTCAGCAACTTCTAAAGCTTCTGCCCCGCCAAGTAGGCCTTCCTTTATTTATGTTTGTCATTGGCAAAAATGCTTGGACTTTTGTGGGCAGTGGCCAATTTCGGTTTGTGAATGGCCCTGAACCAATGATCATTCTTGCGAATCAAGCCCCTGAAACAGAAGACCAAACTCAAAAAATTGCTTGTAGTTTTTATCGGGGCACGTTTGAGAAGTTGCTTCAAACACTTATTGAACCCAAGACTCTTGTTAGAAAAGCAGAACATCTCACAATGAATGATGTTCGCTGTGCTTATACCATTACATTTTCAGGTTAATTAAGGAGTACATGATGCGAATCTTAATGATTCAGCCAAATTATCACGCTGGAGGAGCAGAAATTGCGGGCAATTGGCCCCCAAGCTGGGCCCCTTATTTGGGGGGGGCAATCAAAAATGCTGGTTATACAAACGTGCGCTTTATCGATGCAATGGCCGAAGATATACCCCATGAGGTTTTAGCTGAAGTCATCCGCAAGTCGGAAGCTGACGTAATCATGGCCACCGCCATTACGCCGATGATCTACAAAGCCCAGGAAACTCTGAAAATTGCCCGTGAAATGCGCCCCCAAGCGAAATTGATTTTGGGCGGAATTCACCCAACCTTCATGTATTCGCAAGTTTTCAGTGAAGCACCCTGGATTGATTACATTGTACGGGGCGAGGGTGAAGAAATCATCGTCAATCTCTTGCGCTCAATTGAAGCTGGCAGTGATCTCACTGATCGCAAAGATATTTTAGGCATTGCCTACCTCGAAAACGACGAAGTCGTAGCTACAGCAGCCCATCCTCCCATTCGACCTTTGGATAATTTGACCCCCGATTGGACCATTTTGGATTGGGATCGCTACATCTATATCCCCTTGAATGTGCGGGTTGCTGTCCCCAATTTCGCTCGCGGTTGTCCTTTTACCTGTCGTTTCTGTTCGCAATGGAAGTTTTGGCGCGGGTATCGGAGCCGTGATCCTAAGAAATTCGTTGATGAAATTGAAGGTTTGGTTAAGAATCATAAAGTCGGCTTTTTCATTCTCGCCGATGAAGAACCAACCATCAATCGTAAGAAATTTATCACGCTTTGCAATGAGTTAGTTGACCGCAATTTGGGCATCTATTGGGGCATCAATACTCGCGTTACTGACATTTTGCGCGACCTTGATCTTCTGCCGCTCTATCGTAAAGCAGGTTTGGTACATGTTTCGCTGGGGACAGAAGCCGCTAGTCAATTGAAACTTAATCGTTTTCGCAAAGAAACAACGATTGAGCAGAATAAGTATGCGGTCAAGATGCTGCAAAAGCATGGAATTGTTGCTGAAGCACAATTTATTATGGGCTTAGACAACGAAACCCCCGAAACCATCGAGGAAACCTACGGCTTCTCGCTTGATTGGGATCCAGATATGGTCAATTGGAATATGTATACCCCGTGGCCTTTTGCCGAGTTATTTGAGGATTTAGGCGATAAGGTCGAGATCCGCGACTATTCCAAATACAATTTCGTAACCCCAATTATGAAGCCTGATGCAATGGAACGCGAAGATGTTTTGAAAGGGGTCTTACGCAATTATGGCCGTTTCTATATGCGTAAGTCTCTAGTTGGTTATCCATTCATCAAAGACCCCTGGAAGCGCAAGTATATGCTCGGTTGTCTGAAAGCCTTTGCCCAAACGACCCTTTCCAAACGGTTTTATGACTTAGGGCGTGTGAAGCAAAAAGGTTTCAAGACCGAGGTTGACTTTGGGTTTGATGAGAAACACGTTCTTTCTAAGGAACAATTGGCTCATGTGCAGGAAGAGCATCCTGAAATGAAGGCCGATGTGAATTTTGTGGGCACAATGGCCAAGCAACCTAAGCAGCCTGAAGCGATTTCCGCCTCTGGTGCGCCCGCTGACCTCCCTGAATTCAACGAAGAGGAAAAGCACCAGGAAGCCATCTCGGCCTGTGGTGCGCCTGCTGACCTCGAATTCAACGAAGAGGATTTTGACGAAGCTGAACTCGCTGAATTCACGGCCCCGACTGGCATGAAAATTTAATCTTCGCGTCCACTAATTTGGAGGGGTATTTTCTAATGCCCCTCCATCAGAAAAAATATGAGTTCTCAAATAACTATTATCCGTGAAGATGGAACATATTTTGGTTTTTGTGGTTTGGCATGTGTTGGTTGGCTCTATCAGAAGATCAAAGATAGCTTTTTCTTGATTTTGGGAACCCACACCTGCGCTCATTTTCTCCAGAATATGCTCGGCGTGATGATTTTTGCTCGCCCTCGATTCGGGGTAGCTTTGATCGAAGAAGCCGATCTATCCAAACATCAGCCTGAATTACGCGATCTTATCAATGAAATTCAAGCAGACCACAAGCCTTCTGTTATTTTTCTCCTCTCCTCTTGCTCGCCTGAAGTAATGAAAGTCGAATTTGAAGGGTTAGCCCAAAGTCTTAGCAGTGCCGAATTGCCTGTTTTATATGTTCCCGCGAGTGGTTTGGAATATATTTTCAGTCAAGCTGAGGATTCGGTGCTTCAGGCTTTGTTGCCCTTCTGCCCGCAAGCGCCCGCCGATGACAAGCGTGTTGTTTTTCTGGGTTCGGTCAACGACGCAATTGCGGATGATTTCCTGCAAGAAGCCCAAGAACTTGGCATTCCCGTGGCTGGGTTTCTGCCCGCCGACCACTTTACGAACTTGCCCCCGATTGGGCCAAGCACGATTCTTGCGCCTTTGCAGCCTTACCTGGCGAAGGTTGCAGCGCGGCTTAATCGGGAACGGGGCGCGACTGTCCTTTCGTCGCTTTTTCCTTTTGGCCCCGATGGGACGCGAGCTTTTTGGGAAGACCTTGCTGCGCTCTTTGGGAAAAAAGTGGATTTGAGCCAGCGCGAAAAGGCCGCTTGGGAGCGGATTGCGGAGCATACTGAAGTCTTACGCGGTAAAAAAGTCTTTTTCACTGCTGATAATTTAATGGAACTGCCCCTTGCGCGATTTGTACGTCATGCGGGTGCTGAAGTTGTTGAATGTAGCACGACCTACATCAATCGGCGGTTTCACGCTCGTGAATTGGCTGCTTTGGAAGGGGTCAAGTTGGTTGAACAGCCTAATTTTGACCGCCAATTGAAAGATATTGCTCAGATTAAGCCTGACTTAGTGATCAGCACGTTAGCGACGACAAATCCGTTAATTGGCCAAGGTTTTGTGGCTAAGTGGAGTACCGAATTTACATTTATGCAAATTCATGGTTGGGCAGGCGTAGGCACTTTGGCGGGGATGTTCACGCGCAGCTTAAAACGCCACCAACAATTGGGCCCGCTTGATGACGCTGCCTGGACTGCTGGGCTGATGCCAAGCAAAAGAACGATTGTAAAGGTTGAGGGCTAAATTATGCGTCTGGCTTATTGGATGTATCAGGGAACGGCTCATCATGGGGTGGGCCGCATTGCGAATAGTTTGCAGGGTGTTCACGCGGTTTTTCACGCGCCGCAAGGCGATGATTACATAAATACAATCTTCGCTATGTTGGAACGCACACCCGATTTTCCCCAAATGACGACCAGCGTCGTTACAGGGCGCGATTTAGCCCAAGGTACGATTCTGTTACCCCAGACCTTGCAGCAAGTTGACGAAGCCTTAAAGCCCAATTTAATCATTGTCTCTGCCAGTTGTAGTACTGTTCTGCTTCAAGAAGACTTAGAACGTACAGCAGCAAGTGCAGGAGTCAAAGCGGATATTTTAGTCTACGATGCTAATCCTTACCGTATGGAAGAGGTTGCAGCTACCGAAGGCTTATTCACGATTTTAGTTCAGCGCTATGCCCATGAACACATCCGTACCCCGCAGCCCAGCGTCAACATTTTGGGGCCCGCGTCGTTAGGTTTTCACGCTCGGGCCGATCTTGTCTGCTTACGGCGAATGATGGCAACTCTGGGTGTACAAATCAATGTTGTTGCGCCGTGGGGCGCGAGCCTGAAAGATTTGGAACGATTGCCCGCAGCCTGGCTGAATATTGCTCCTTATCGGGAATTAGGGCTTGGCGCAGCGCAATTTCTTGAGACTCAGTTTGGTATGCCTGCGCTTTACGACGCGCCAATTGGGGTCAAACCGACGTTGGCTTGGCTTCGCCAGTTAGTTGAGATGCTGAATAGTTTAGCCGAACAGTTTGGTGCAAAAGCTCTTAATATGCCCCCGCTGACCGCGTTTTCGCTTGACGGCTTGAGTGCGCCGAGTGGTGTACCCTGGTTTGCTCGCACGGCGGATATGGAGAGTTTCAGTAACAAGAAAGCCTATGTTTTCGGTGATGCAACGCGAACTGTGGGGATTGTTAAGTTTCTGCACGATGAATTAGGCATGAAAATCGCTGGAGCAGGGACATATCTAACGCAACACAAAGATTGGGTGCGGGAGCAACTTGCTGCTTATCTCTCAAATGAGCTTTTGGTGACTGAGGAATTTCAAGATGTTGCTCAACAGATTGAGCAAACGATGCCAGATTTAGTTTGCGGCACGCACATGGAGCGCCATAGTTGTCGAAAACTAGATGTTCCAACGCTTGTCATTGCTTCCCCAACGCATATTGAAGATCATTTGCTGAGTTATCGCCCAATGTTAGGCTTTGATGGCGCAGATGTAATTGCTGATGGGGTTTATACCAGCACAAAACTTGGTTTAGAAAAGCATTTAATTGACCTTTTTGGCGATGCGGGCCTGGAATATGACGAGAATGCTCCAGCCGAAGCTTCGCAAGCGAGGGATCAAGTTGAAGCAGCACCGTCTGCGCCCGCTTCGCAAACAGAGAAGAAAGATGCTGCTGGGCCTTTAGTTTGGTCGCCCGATGGCGAAGCGATGCTCAAGAAAATTCCTTTTTTCGTGCGTGGGAAAGTTAAGAAAAATACTGAAAAATTTGCTGCCGAACGCGGCTTTACGGTCATTACTGCCGAGGTTTTGCGGAAAGCAAAAGAAGAACTTGGTGGTTAGAAACATTTGGAGGAAGCAATTTTCTGTTTTGAGTAGCAGAATTTGTTTCCTCTAAACTTAACAACAAAACGGAATCATAAGGAGTATTGAATGAGTCTGTTTTTAGCAGTCTATGGCAAAGGTGGAATTGGCAAAAGTACCACCAGCGCTAACCTTTCTGCGGCTTTAGCTCTTAAAGGAGCCAGTGTTTTGCAGATTGGTTGCGACCCCAAACACGATAGCACTTTTCCCTTGACAGGCTATTTGCAAGATACAGTCATTGATGTGTTGGGGGGCGTTGATTTTCACCACGAAGAGGTGAGAATCGAAGATGTTGTCAAAACTGGTTTTGCAGGAGTCGGCACGATTGAGGCTGGTGGCCCGCCAGCAGGGAGTGGTTGTGGGGGTTATGTGGTGGGCGAAACCGTCAAATTAGTGCAAGAATTTGGCTTATACGATAAATATGATGTGATTCTCTTCGATGTTCTGGGCGATGTGGTCTGTGGAGGCTTTAGTGCGCCCCTGAATTACGCCGATTATGCGCTGATCATTGCTACCAATGAATTTGATAGCATCTTCGCGGCGAATCGGCTGTGTATGGCCGTGGCCCAAAAAAGTGCCCGTTACAAGGTCAAACTGGCTGGAATCATTGCGAATCGAGTAGATTTCGTGCATGGCGGGGGAACATCGCTGTTAGAACAATTTGCTGAACTGGTAGGAACGCGCCTTATTTCGCGTGTCCCTTATCACGACCTCATTCGGCGCAGTCGTCTCGCAGGGAAAACGCTCTTTGAGATGGAACATGCTGAACAAGAAGTTTGTACGCAACCTTATAACCAACTTGCTGAATACATTTTGAATAGTCCCCACGCGGTTATTCCCAAACCTATCAACGATAAAGAGATTTTTGACATCATTGGCGGCTGGAAATAGGGCTATGACAACAATAACTGATTCTAAACAGCGTAAATCTCAACTCCACGAATACTTTGATGGCATTGGTTTTGAGCGTTGGGCGGCCATTTACGGCGAAGCAGAACTTTCTTCTGTGCGAAAAACTGTACGGGATGGGCATAATGTTATGCTTTCAAATGTGCAAGCTTGGTTAGCCGAACATCGTTTGGCTCCAGGAGCAACCATTCTTGACGCAGGTTGTGGCACAGGCCTCTTTAGTTTGGCAATGGCTAAACTCGGTTATCGTGTTACAGCCGTAGATATTGCTCCTCGGATGCTGAAATTGGGTGTGCAACAAGCTGAAAAACTTGGTTTGCGCGAGCAAATCAACTTTATTGCGGGCGATCTTGAGGTAGTCAGTGGCAAGTATGATGCTGTAGTCTGTTTGGATGTCTTGATTCACTATCCTAGCTCAATTTTTGCGCCACTTTGCACCCGTTTAGCCAGCCTTTCCCGTGGGCCCCTTTTCATAACTTATGCGCCTTATAATGCGCTTTTAGCCGCTATGCACTGGGCTGGAGGTCACTTTCCTCAGACTCAACGCCGAACTGACATTCAAATGATCAAAGCAGATTTCGTGCAAGAAACGCTCAAAGCAGCCCGAATGCGGGTGCGGCGCAGCATTCATGTTGGGCGCGGTTTTTATCAGGTCAATTTGCTGGAAGCTAATCTTATCTCCTAAGAATTTAAGTACCAAGAAGGAATAAATGTCAACACAACGCTGGACAATTTACTGGCAGAGCGAAGAAGGAAAACCCTTTATTCGGCAAAGCTCTACTTACGCAACTAAAGAGGAAGCCCAAGAATATGCGGCAGGGAGTGAGGAAGATGGTTATCATGCCTTGCCACTTTCGGGCGAGACGCTTTCGCTCGTAGAAGCAGCGCGGTTGGGCGTAGAACTTACCGCGAAAGAATATCAAACGCTTGTCGCAGCGGGCCATAATGAGTTTTCCGCCAAGCTCTGAGCGAAAAAGTAAGCTTTCTGAGAGCTTTAAGAGGTTTTCCAGGCTTGTTTTTAAGCCAAAAAGCAATCCCAGAAACCGAAGAATCGGCTGGCTTCCTCAAGCCTAGCCGTCTTCTTTTCCCGTTTTGGCCAGAATTGTGCTATGATAAAAAGCCAGGGAAACCTGCACCAAAAGTAGCATTTAGCCTTTTCAGTAATTCGTGGTGGCCAATGAGGTTAAAAGGGCTGCCTGAAGCAATTTAGGATGAGAAGAGTTTGCTTATGGAAACTTGTGTCTTGTATGGAATTGCCCCCAGCAGGGTCGAAACGCCTGCTAATGCCCCCGAACTGGCAGCTTTGCTCCACCAAGCAACCGCAGCGGGCACGGCGCTTGTGCCCTGGGGAGCGGGGACGCAGCAGAGTTCAGGGCGCATTCCAATGCGCTATGATCTTGCTTTGCGAACAACTGAGCTTCGCCAGTTTGAAAAAGTTGGGGAAGGAGAAAATTGTACTTTGACGGTTGGCGCAGGGCTGCCGCTCGCCGAAGTGCAAGCTACTTTGGCAAAGGATGGGCTTTGGCTTCCCTGGGACCCTGCCGCCGCGCCGCAGGCTACCATCGGCGGTTTATTGGCTTGTAATGCAAGTGGGCCCTATCGGTTTGGCTTTGGTACGCCACGGGATTGGCAGCCGTGCCTGCGCGTTGCTTTGGGCGATGGGCAGTTGCTTGAAGCCCATTACCAGGGAGAAATCCCAAGCCCGACCAACGCAGCTTTCCATCTTGGGGCCTTTGGGGCGTTAGGGGTCATCGTGGAGGCTACGCTTAAACCTCAGCCGCGCCCTGCGTGCCAGCGCACTTTGTTTCTCTCCTTCAGCGACCCCTACGTTACCCTGGAGTCGTTAAAACAACTGCGGCTTCCCCCCTTAGAGCCTGTGAGTCTTGTCTCGCTTGATTTGGGGGCCGCGCAAGCGATTCCTTCTTTAAGCGAGTTTCTGACGGGCCAAACTGCTGCTTTCTTAGCTATTGCTCGCTTTGCGGGCCAAAAAGCGCAGGTTTTACGCCAAATCTATGAAGCGACTCGCCGAGGAATAGAGGTTGGCGCACGTTGTGTGGATCTTGACGAGCGGGATAATTCAACGGTTTGGGAAGAAATTGCAAATTTTAAGCAAATAACGGCGGCTAAAGAGTCAAACGCGGAAATTTCCTTGCTTTTGCAAGGAAGTGCACCCTTGCCTCAAATGTTTTATTTGGCTAAGACGCTTTCAGAGACTGCCCAAGAACAAAACTGGCGAGCCGCGCATCTTATTTATGTCGGGAATCGGGAAATTTATGCGCGTTGGTGGCTTCCAGCTGCGACTTCACTTTCTCAACTGGAAACGACTTTGGCGGTGCTCAGAGCGACGCTTACTTCGCCCGAAAGCTACATTTTCGTAGATGATGCGCCAATTGAGTTGCGCTCGCAGCTTGATTTGTGGGGAAGCCTCCCAAGCAATTTTGAGGCTCTCCGTTCGTTTAAAGCTGTGTGTGACCCAGGAGCCATCTTAAATTCAGGCCGCTATTTTATTTGAGGCTTTTCTAATCTTGAAATGGAGGTTTTTATGCAAGTGTTAGGGCTTGACATTGGGGGTTCGGGAATCAAAGGGAATGTGATTGAAACTAGCACAGGCAGCATGCTTCAGGAGCGCTATCGGCTTCCTACTCCACAACCTGTGCTACCTAACGCTGTGGTAGAAACCGTCGCGGCGGTGGTACGACACTTTAATTGGCAAGGGCCTGTAGGCTGCGGCTTCCCCGCCGTGATCCACGATGGTGTGATTCTTACGGCGGCCAATATCGCCCCCGAATGGATTGGGCAAAACGGGCAAGATCTTTTGGCGCAGGCGACGGGCTGTCAAGTGCTTTTGCTTAATGATGCGGATGCGGCAGGGCTGGCTGAAATGCGGTTTGGGGCGGGGAAAGGGCGACAGGGCCTGGTTTTAGTGATCACGCTGGGAACGGGCATTGGGACGGCGCTCTTTTGCAACGGGCAATTAGTGCCCAATACTGAATTGGGGCATATTGAGCTACGGGGTAAGGAAGCGGAAAAACGGGCTTCGGATGGGATTCGGAAAGCCAAGAAATTATCTTGGCTGAAATGGGCAGAGCGGTTGGATGAGTATCTCCTTACAATGGAAAGACTCTTTTGGCCTAATCTGATTATTCTGGGCGGGGGCGTGAGCAAGTCTTATAAGAACTTTATCCCGTTTCTAACCTGCAAAACTGAAATTGTGCCGGCTCAATTGCGGAATGAAGCTGGAATTATTGGCTCTGCATTAGCCTTTGCAGACCAATTGACTAATGTTACTTAGATTTCTCTTTTGGCGCTCTTAAAAGCCCCCCAAAACTTAAAGTTTTGAGGGGCTTCTGCTTTTATTACTTTTTCGCCTTACCTTGACTTGCAACCGCTTCCATTGCTTTGGCTACTTCCGCAGGATCACCAAGATAATAGTGTTGAATCGGCTTTAGATCATCGTCAAGCTCATAAACCAAGGGCATGGCCGTGGGAATGTTAAGATTGATAATCTCTGCTTCCGAAACATTATCAAGATATTTGACCAAAGCCCGCAAACTATTGCCATGGGCCGCGATAACAACCTGCTTTCCCGCCTTAATGGTTGGGGCAATCGTTTCGTGCCAATAGGGAAGGAATCGCGCCACCGTGTCTTTTAGACATTCAGTTTTGGGCATATCAGCGGGAGATAAATCTCGATAGCGGGGATCATGCTTGGGATGTCGTGGGTCATCATCATCCAAGGGTGGAGGAGGAACATCATAGCTGCGTCGCCAGACCAAAACCTGCTCATCACCATATTTTGCAGCGGTTTCGGCTTTATTCAACCCTTGCAACCCCCCATAATGCCGTTCATTCAAACGCCATGTGCGATGAACAGGAATCCACATCAAATCCATCCCATCCAAAGTAAACCACAAAGTCCGAATCGCTCGTTTTAAGACCGAAGTAAAGGCTATATCAAAAGTATAACCTGCTTCTTTAAGCGTTTGGCCAGCTTTGCGAGCTTCTTTTAGCCCTTGCTCCGATAAATCAACATCCGTCCAGCCCGTAAAACGATTTTCTTGGTTCCAAACGCTTTCACCGTGGCGAAGAAGTACGAGTTTGATCATAAAGGCCTCTGTCCTCACAGCAATAAGTTTACGAATTGTACGCAAAATATGTTAAACGAGAAGGGGCAAACTGTCAAGTAACTAAGGATTTTTGCAGCTTTAAGCAGAACTGGGCCCAAAGGTTTTGAAAACCTTGGGCCCAGGAATCAACTTAACTTGCCAAACCATGGGTTATAAACCTAGTAACCTGCGTTTTGCGGCATTAAATTCTTCCTCCGTCATCAAACCCTGCAATTTCAACTGAACTAAGCGCTCCAGGTGGGGTAGAATATCAGGGTCCGTTCCTCTTGAGCCAGGAGCCGAAGCGTCCTCATTGAAAAAATCTAAGACTGCTGCCCCAACATTGCGCCCAACTTCGCTGCCCAAAACCCCACCCACCAAAGCCCCTACAAACGTACCCAAAACAGGAACGGGGATCATAGATGTGCCCAAAGAGGCTCCTGCTAAAGCTCCGGCCCCGATGCCTGCCATTCGCCCTGCTTCTTCGTTTCCGTGTTGGTTATTTGCCATTTTGGATTCCTTTGCGCCAAACTTGCTAAATAGACCTAAAGTGCAATGCTTTTATGACGTTCATGATAAACAAGTTGTTTCAAGGATTTTTTTGAACAAGAGGCAAAAAGAGCTTGGAAACTTGAAGAGGAGGAAGCCAAACCGCCCTAAGCGGCCCCCAAACGCCTGCTGAATCGTAGCCGTGGACCAGAATCAGAACTTCTCCTCCCTTTCTGGCTCCATAAACATCATAAACATCTAAGCTGCGAGGCAAAGTAGCTTGCCACCCTAAGATAGAAGAAGTAGAAGTAATGGAATTTTGAAGCGGTTTAAGCGAAATAGAACTATTCCCTAGCCAATCAGACCGTGTAACAAAGACTTCAGCCCCACTAATAACTTGCGAATTGGTAAAAGTAAGGGTTAAAGTAAGATGAGAAGTATCGCTTATCACTTGCGCCACCTTTTGAATAGCTAAATCAGGCCCTTGCGCTTGGCTATAGGGAGCGCGAGCAATGCGGGCAGCATAGAGAAAAGCAGGTAAGTTTGCGGCCCAAAAATTTCCCCCACTTTCCCCATCAAGGCATGCAAAAGGCGGATTGAAATCGCTACAGACTCCTGCAAAAGGCCCAATTTCAAAGGTATAGATAGGAATACCTAATTCAGCATACGTCCAATCGTCTACCGTGCCCGATGTAGGATAGAGTTGAATCGCTTGCGCTGGTTGATAACCATTAAATTGCGCCAGACGATTACCGATCTGCGCTAATTCTGTAGCGTTAGGCGAAGGTTTAAGCGTATATCCCCACGGCCAAAGGATCAGATTGCCATAGGAATGAAGGGAAATGACGATGCCAGAAGTATCCGCAGGAGCTACCGCGCCTTGGCCAGGCTTAGGATGCTTGGGATAGAGGGAAGTAAGAAGAGCTTGCAGCGCTTGCGTTTCTGGCTCAGAAGCAGCAGCATTCCCTGGAAACAACTCGCTACAAGGGCTGAGAGTTGGCCCATCTACGCTTCCCCATTCAAAAGAAAAATTGCGATTCAAGTCAACCCCTGCTTGATTCGACATAGTTGGGGGAAAATTACAATAGCCACCATAGCTTGAATTAGTATTTTTGCGCTGACTATACCCTTTTTCCGCTAAGACACGCCCATCGGGATTAGCGAGAGGCACGATAACTACTTCATTTTCGTCTAAAAGCCAAGTAACATCGGGATCACTATTATACTTTGTGAGCAAATAGCTAATAAAGCGCGTGGCAAGCTCAGAAGATGGCAATTCGCGGGCATGAATTGCAGCCAGCAAGGTAAAAACTGGTTTGGGCCCAGGAATCGCTTTATTAGTCAGGCGAAGGGCTTTCAAAGTATGCCCAGCAGTAATTCCATGTTGCAGCCGTTCCCAAGAATTGCCAAATTCGACCAACTTCGCAATTTGCGGGTAATTTGTCGCCTGCTCCTGAAGGAATTTCTCCGTCTCCGTTACGGTACGGTAGCCATTAAAGGAGAATAGACGAACGGATTGCTCCTTTACACGACTTGGAATTTCAAGCGTCGGTAAAGGGGAAGGTTGCTCTTTTGGGGAAGTAGCTAAAGTCAGCTTAGGGAGGAGCAGAAGGAAGCCCAGCATAAAAAGGAGCGCGCTTGCAAAAAGCTGTTTCTTGTGGAGCAGGAAAAAAGAATTCTGATTCAAGATTAAGTTTTCTAACAAAGTTTTGACAAGGAAAAACCCATTTTCAAAGTGAAAATGGGTTTTAGGCAAATACTTGATTGAGCTTGGCCAGCGAAAAAGCTGTAGGAAACGGGAGAAACATGCTTTGAGCTAGGCACTAGGGCCGATTTGACGACTTTCATCGCGCCCAATCACAGATTTTACATCAACTCCCGCTTGACGAGCGAGGCGAACTTCCTCAAGCAAACGTCTTTCAGCCTCCAACCGTCGCCGTTCTTCGCGTTTCGCTTCATCTTGCCGCGATTCATCCATCTTCACTTCGCCCCATTTGAAGCTTTGTTCGCAGAAAAAACCAACTTCCCCGAAAATCTTACTCAAAATCCCGATAGGCTTTGTGCCTGAACTGAGATTCTTATCCATAAATGGCCTTGATCTTTCTTTTGCTTCGAAAAGCGTGCAACCGCTTCTTTTTGCACCAGCGCGTTAAAATCAGCAATTAGTATAACATAGGGTTAAGGCTCCCGCAAGCCAGCGCCGGCGCTTGCAAAGCCCTTCTGAATATGGTACACTTGGGCAAGTGTTTTGCAAGAAAATCGGCAGCAAATAGGCTTTGGGCCTAGCAAGTGGTTGGGGACTATGTTCGAGAGTCTTTCAGATCGTCTTCAAACGGTCTTTCGGAAATTAAGCAGCAAAGGGCTTCTAACGGCGGAAGATGTCCGTGAAGGAATGAAGCAAGTTCGGTTGGCTCTGCTTGAGGCCGACGTGAACTTTAAGGTCGTGAAGGAATTTGTGGCCCGCGTCACGGAGCAGGCCGTTGGGGAAGAGGTTTTACAAAGCCTCACGCCCGACCAGCAAGTGGTGAAGATTGTTCACCAAGAACTGATCAACTTGCTAGGGGAAAGCAATGTCCCGCTTCAAGAAGCCCGACCTGGCCCGACGATCTTGACGTTGGTTGGGCTGCAAGGGACAGGCAAAACGACCTTAGCGGCGAAGTTGGCTTTACACTTGCGTAAAAAGGGGCGCAAAGTTTTGCTGGTTGGCTGCGATGTCTATCGCCCTGCCGCGCTTACCCAGCTTGAATCGTTGGGGAAGCAACTAAATATCCCTGTTTATAGCGAAGGTACAGAAGCTAAACCGCCTGAAATTGCTCGCAATGCGCTTGCTTTGGCCCAAAAAGAGTTGTTCAACGTCGTAATCATCGATACGGCGGGGCGCTTGCAAATTGACGATCTTCTGATGACCGAGCTTGAGGAGATCGAAACGGCCATTCATGCCACCGAGCGGCTGCTCGTGGTGGATGCCATGACGGGGCAAGAAGCGGTGCGCGTCGCGGAGACCTTTAACCAACGGTTAGCCCTGACGGGCCTCATCATGACCAAAATGGATGGCGATGCACGGGGTGGGGCGGCTTTATCGGTGCGGGCGGTGACGGGTTTGCCCATCAAATTTATGAGTACGGGCGAGAAGATTGATGGGCATACTTTAGAGGCTTTCTATCCCGATAGATTGGCCTCGCGCATTTTGGGCATGGGCGACGTACTTTCGCTCATTGAACGCGCTGAACAGCTTTACGATGCCGACCAAGCCAAACGGATGGAAAAGCGGCTTCGCAAAGGCGAGTTTGATTTCGAGGATTTTCTGGATTCGATGCGCCAGATGCGAAAATTGGGCCCGCTCCAGCAGATTATCGCTATGATCCCTGGGCTAAATCAACTTTCGCAACAAATGGGCGATGAGATGACGACAGAGCGCGAACTCAAGCGCGTTGAAGCGATGATTTGCTCAATGACCATCCAAGAACGGCGGGAGCCGAAAATCATCAAGCAGAAACGACGAGAACGCATTGCTCGCGGGAGTGGAACCACGCTTCAGGATGTGAATGCGCTCATTAAGCAATTCACGCAAATGCAACGGATGATGAAGCAATTTACGGGTGGGAAAGGGGGCCGCAAAGGCCAACCTGACCCTCAAGAACTTTTGAAGATGCTGCGCGGGATGTAAGCGGAGCATAAAACCAAACTATTTCTATAGGAGGCACATTTCAGCATGGTTAGAATTCGACTTCGTCGCACAGGAAAGACGAAACAACCCAGTTATCGCGTCGTGATTGCCGATCAACATTCGCCCCGTGATGGCCGCTTTATTGAAACGATAGGCCATTATTGCCCAACCCGCCAGCCTAAAGTCTTACACATTAACACTGAACGGGCCCGTTATTGGCTCAGTACGGGGGCCCAACCTTCAGACACAGTGATCTATCTCCTCAAAAAGGTCGAAGTTCTTGACAAAGAGGGCAAAGTGATTCAGGCTACGCCATTTGCTGCCCCAGAAATTGCCCCAGAAGCGGCTCCAGTCGCAGCAGAGGGCTAAATGGAAAACCAAGAATCAGATAGTATGAAGGTTTTACTTGAATATCTCGCTCAAAACCTGGTTGAAAACTCTGAAGCTGTAGTAGTCAAAGAGCGAGTTAGCCGTTTTAATGTGATTTATGAGCTTTCAGTAGCTCCCACTGAGACAGGCAAAGTGATTGGGCGCAATGGGCGAATTGCGAAAGCGCTTAGAGATGTAATGGGCGTGGTAGCAGCGCGACAAAATAAGCGAATTCATCTGGATATTAAGTGATTCTGGTGAATAAGGTGGCTAAAGATAATGAATTCCCTTCCTAACGCAGACAAGTTGTTGTTCATCGGGGTACTTGGGGCCACCTTTGGGGTTCGGGGCCAAGTAAGGCTGAAAGCGATTACCGACCAGCCAGAGCATTTTCAGCAAAATGTTCGGACGATCTACTTGCGTCGCCCTAGTCGAGGGCCTTCGGCTCCGCTCCAACCTGCGGTGGAGAAGCAGTTGCTCGCTGCTTTTCAGCACAAGCCAGGGCTAATCATCTTGACGCTCAAAGGAATTACTAGCTGTGAAGCGGCTGAAGAGTTGCGCGGAGCCGAGGTTTTTATCAAAGAAGAGGATGCTGCGCCGCTGGCGGCGGGAGAATACTTTTTGCACCAGCTTTACAATTTGCGGGTGGAAACCAACGAAGGGCTGGAGCTTGGTCAGGTGCGCGAAGTGATTGAGACGGGAGCTAATGAGGTGCTTGTAGTGGCCCGTCCTGGCCAAAGTGATGCCCTTATCCCGATGATTCAGGATGTTGTCCAAAATTTAGATTTAGCAGGTGGGCGAATTGTGGTAAAACCCTTGGTGGGACTACTCTAACCACAAGTTTTAGCCCTAAAAGATCGTCAGAAGAACGGCCTTTTGGATTTCGTTGAAATCCAAAAGGCCGTGTTTTGTTTAGCCTTCCTTAGAATAAATTACATTTTATCTAAATCTACTAAAAAAGCCTCGACGAAGCGATTGAAAACCGCCATATTATCCCAATTCAAAACATGACCCGCTTTTGGTACAAATTTTAATTGAGATTTTCTTATATTCCAAAACATCTCATAGGCATGAGGATGCGTTTGTAAAAAGAATTGCCCAACTAGAATCAGCGTTGGACACTTAATTTGGCCTAGGCGGGCCCGACTACTATAATTAAAGGAAGCTTGTAAGATGTTGCGATAAGTTTTTCCATCCTCAAGATAGCGCCTAGTTTCCCGTTTGACATAGTCAAAACTCTTCTCAGCCTCTGGACCAAACATCGTTAAATAACGCCCCGCGAAATTGATTTGGTCCTCAACACTCTTTGTCTGCGCGATAGTTTGCTGCATTACCATTGAAACTATCGCTTCCCACGGTAAAGCCCAAGCACTATGAACGGTATCCGCTAAAATTAAACCTCGTACTCGCTCAGGGTAACTAAGCGCAAGCTCTTGGGCCACCATTCCCCCAAAGGAATGCCCACAACAAATTGCTTGTTTGACCCCCAAGGAATCAAGAAGTTCAATAATATCGCTGGCAAAAAGTTCAACCGAATAAGGCCTCGTGGAAGCCGAAGACTCACCGTGGCCACGAAAATCGCAACTAATCACGTGATAATTTTGTGCGAAATACTGGATTTGGGGTTGCCATTCAGTCCGCGAAACGAGAACCCCATGGAGAAAAAGGAGTGTTTCTCCTGTGCCCAAACTATCGTAAGCAAGCGTTGTTTCATCTGCTAAATGAAGAATTGGCATGTTACAAATCCTTATGAAATAAAATTAACGCTGAATTCGCTCTTTTAGAGCTTGAGTAAAGAAGTCTAAAGCTTCAATTCGCAAAATCATCCCCAAAAACAGATAGAGAATTGCCCCCAAACCGCCAGCAAGCAGCACACAAAGCCAGTTTGGGAGGCCTAAGGCAAGGCTTCCCGTAGCAAGAGCAAAAACTACAAGGGCCATCAAACTGCTTGCCAGCCCCGCTTTGAGGAAAGCTTCGCTGAGTCGCAAGCCACGTAACGGCAGTGTGCGGTGCAAAAGCCAAAATAACAGTAAGGCATGCCCAATCCATTGGGCCGAATTGCCCAGAATCAGAGCCAAAAAGCCAAGTTTTGTGAAATAGAGGAGCGGTAAGGCTGTGATTAAATAGATTAGAATCGCAAAACCTTGCACTAAATTAGGGAGAAGCGTGTTTTTGCGAGCATAAAAGGCAAAAATCAGCAATTGATCTATCGCTGCCGCAGGTAAGCTTGGTAGATAACAAAGTAAAGCAGTTGTGGTTGCGGCTGTATCGTGAGCTACAAATGCGCCCCGTTGAAAGAGAAGCGCTGTAATATTGCTTGCCAAAGCGGTTAAGCCTGCGGTTGCAGGCAGAATCAGCAATAAAACAACTTTGAGACCCATGCCCAATGTGCGTCTAAAGGCTTTATCATCATCAGCCGCATCTTGGCGCGAAAGCGTCGGCAAAACGGCCATTGAAACCGCTGCTGCCACTAAGCCAAGCGGAAATTGAATCAACGTTGTCGCATATTGCATTGTGGCTAAAGCAGTTTCTAAGCCCGAAGCTAACCAACGATCAATCAATGTGCCAATAATTGAAAAGCTAATCCCCAGTGCAACAGGAGCATAGAGTTTCAAAATACGTCTAATCGCTGGATGATCTAGGTTAAGCGCGAGTTGATAGTGAAATCCACGCAAAGCTGGAGCCTGAAAAACCACTTGACCAATAGCCCCAATGAGTGTTCCAATCGCTAAACTAGCAACATCTAACGGTTTGTGCAAAAGCACGGCTCCCAAAATGATGCCTGCGTTGAATAAGGCTCCTGCAAAAGCGGGCTGGAGAAAAATCCTTTTCGCATAGAGCGTGGCCGTCATCAGGCCCGAAAGCCCCATAAAAAGCACTGTAGGCAGCAATAAACGAACTAAAAATGTAGTTTGGACAACAAATTCTGGGCGTTCAGATTGAACTAAAAACTTCACGACCAGGGGAGCTTGCCAGATAAGCAATGTAATGAGGACAGTCAAAACGATTAAAGCTAAATTGACCACGCCAGAAACAATTTTGGCAAACTCGTGATTATCGCCTTCAGCAAATTCGCTAAAAATGGGAACTAACGCAGCACTAATTGCGCCATTGATTAGCAGGTCGTAAACTGTGTTTGGAATAGTCCAGGCGGCGGCAAAAGCATCTACACCGAGGCTGCGGCCAAAAAAATAGGCGATCACTGAGACTCGCCCCAACCCTAGCACCCGACTAGCGATATTGCCTAACGCAATCAGCAGCGCCGCCAGCGCAATGCTGTTCAATCGCCGACTTTGCGAAGCTGGATTTTGTTGTAATGCAACCTCTTTACTCATTTCCTCTCTTTTCATTCATTTCATAACCTAAACTTGCGACATCTCCACTAGAAATAGAATGCAAATAGTTATTCTCATCACGTAGAAAGAGTGTACCTGAAGCATCAACTGCTTCTGCTCGCCCCTTGAGAACTTTATTGGCTACATTGACCTCAATATCTTGCCCCAAAGTTATCAGCAAAGCTTGCCAAGTCTGAAAAAGTTGCTCTTTCTCACCATTTTGAAGACGAAGATACCAATGATCTAAACGTCGAAGGATACTTTGCAAGAGCGTTAAACGCGAAATTTGCTGCCCAAAAGCAACTTGCAGATGAGTGGCGGGATAACGCAAAGGCAAATTAGCAGGCGGGCTGGCACTTACATTGAGACCACAACCAATAATCGCTCTTTCGATTCCTTGCTCATTACTGCTTAATTCAACTAAAATGCCTGCAACTTTACACCACTGAGCGTCAACGTCGATTAAAACGTCGTTTGGCCACTTGAGGCGCGGCTGAATTCCTAACGAATCAGCAATACCTTCGCATAAAGCAACACTTGCCCACCAAATAAGCGCAGGAGCATGGGCGGGCGCGAGCCAATTGGGGCGCAAAGCCAGCGAAAAAAGCAGACTACTGCCCGCAGGCGCAACCCACGTTCGTCCAAGCCGCCCCCGCCCCGCCGTTTGCTCCTCAGCCAGCACCAATAAAGGCAAATCCGCCAGATTCGCCGTTTGCAAGCGCTCCCGCGCTATGTCCATTGTTGAACTAACCTGGTCATAACAGCTTATGGTACGCGGTAAAGCATTTGTGGCGAGGTTGGTGAGGATGGATTCTATGGAAAGTGTATTCAGAATGTACCTCTCAGGTTAGCTAAAAGGCTTTCTATCATTTCAGTTGCATCTTCATCTGTGTGTACTTGCCCAAAAACTTTTTTGTGGGCTTGATTGACCTCTTTGTACAAAGAATTTAGCTCGTTAGCAACTTTATCCAAATAAAGATCATAACTGGCCTTCCAGTTATCATCAGTTTTATTTAATCCCTTTTCTATGTCTAAGAAACGGATATAGCAGAGAAGCATTGCGAAAGCAAGCCCGACCCAGCCAGCTAATCGATATTGGTGCTGATCTAAAATCTGAAAGAAGGGAATAGTAGATTGAGATGCAAGCAAAGCGATAAGAATTCTTGTGATACGAGCCAGGATAAAACCTAACGAAAAGCCAAGAAGTGCAAGTGGTAAGAAGTTCAGAAGGTTAAGCTTGCTTCCAAAGGCAAGACTACTTTTCTTGGATTCCTCATTAGCTACATGCATCCATTCGTTTTCTTTACAGTATTTCTCAAATTGCTCTCGCATATTTTTGAGATTGTGCAATCTGGTGTTGCTGATAGTAATAACCGCTTCAATGTATCTTTTATCTTCCACTAACAAAATAGTCGGCCACAGACTCAGCATTTTCTGTGCGATTTTTGCTGTTGCATCTGCTATTGACTTAACTCCTTCAGCTTGTTGTTTAACATTTTGCGCCACTTGATTAACATCTTGTGCTATCTGATTACTTTGTACAATCTGCCTCGACACTTGTTTTGCTAATTGATCTGCTTCCTGTGCTACTTGTCCAGCACTTTGGAAGTATTGTGAAGCAAATTGCACAATTTGTTTTATTTTTTCTACCTCCGATCTTGCTTCGGTCTCCTTTTCTGCTCGTCTAATCTCTTCATGCAAGAAATTTTCAGCCTGATCATGCTTACTCCAAACAATCCGTACAACCTCTTCAGGCGAAAGAAGCTGGCTCTTTTGTGGTGTTTGGGGCGGTGGCGTTGCTTGTTGCGTCGGCGTTGTCATCTTAAAAACCCCTTTCTTGTTAAACTATCCCGCATCAGGATAGAAATCATTAGCCATTAAATCTTCAAAAGCATAAGGACAAGTGAGAGGAAAGGTAGTATAGATGATTCCTGTCTCGCGTTCAGCGGCTAAAGTTGCGTCTTCATACGCTTCTGAGAGCAGATCTGCTGTTTTGGCCTTGAGACTTGGGCTTTCCTTTAATAGCCGATTAAGTTTACGTCTTTGTTCAATACAGGTCAATTCCCAACTTCTTGAACGTTTTTGCGGCTGAAATTGCCATTTGAGCAAATGCATGATTAGCACCGCCAGCCGCTGTACAAATTCGCGCTTTTCGCTTCGCCCCATACTTTCCAATTCCTCAACAAGATTAGCAATATCAAGGTCAGCGAAGTTTCCCTCGCGCAGAAGCTGGGTATTGTGGTGGAGCCAAGCATAAAAGTCGGTTTCATAATCAACTTGACTCATCGTGATCTGCTTTCTAATGCAATATCTTGCTCAAAAAGAGCTTAGTCCGCTCATGCTGCGGATTGGTAAAAAGCCCTTCGGGCGTGTTTATCTCAATGATTTTGCCCTGATCCATAAAGATAACGCGATTGGAAGCAGCACGAGCGAAGCCCATTTCGTGCGAAACCACCACCATTGTCATACCTTCGCGGGCCAAACTAAGCATTACATCGAGAACTTCATTGATCATTTCTGGGTCAAGCGCAGAAGTCGGCTCATCAAAAAGCATTATTTTGGGCTGCATCGCCAAAGCTCGTGCAATTGCCACCCTTTGCTGTTGCCCACCCGAAAGTTTGCTGGGGTAAATATCAGCTTTTTCAGGGATGCCGACTTTCGCTAAAAGCTCTAAAGCGATCTCTTCGGCTTTGTTTTTAGAGCGTTTACGCACAACGCGCTGGGCTAAAGTGATGTTTTCTAGCACCGTCAAATGAGGAAACAGCTCAAAACGTTGAAAAACCATGCCAACTTCTTCCCGAATCTTATTGATATTAGCATGCTTCTGGTTAAGTTCTATGCCATCAACGACAACGCGGCCTTTAGTTGGCACTTCCAAATGGTTGATACAGCGCAGCAAGGTTGATTTGCCTGAGCCGCTTGGCCCAATGATCATTAAGACTTCGCCGCGCCGTACCTCTAAACTTACATCATTTAGCGCCAGTAAATGTTCGTAACGCTTGGTGATATGCTCCATTACGATGATTGGCTCACCGACATGATGCGTAATTGGTTTAGCGATCTCCACTTGCTGATTTCCTTTCAATCCATTTTACCACAAGCGACAACAATAAACTCAAGATTAGATAGAGGAAAGCGACAGTATTCCAGCCTAAAAAGGTGTTGGCCGAAGCACCGATCTTCGTTTTGCCCCAATAAGTCAATTCAGCAACCCCAATTGAAGAAAGAAGCGATGAATCTTTAAGCATTGAGATAAAATCGTTGCCTAACGGCGGTAAAACCCTGCGGATCGCTTGCGGTAAAACGATATGCCGCAAAGTCTGCCAGTGACTCATCCCTAATGAACGCGAAGCTTCCGTCTGACCACGCTCAACAGCCTCGATTCCTGCACGATAAATTTCGGCTAAATAGGCCGCATAGCCCAAAGCCAGGGGAATTGCACCAGTCAAAATATCGTTGCGGACAAGCGGTTGACCTGTTATGCTGCCTAACCACGGGACAATCACGAAGCGAGCGTAAAAGATAATCACCAGAAGCGGTACGCCGCGCACGATTTCAACGTAAAGAGTGGCTAAAGTGTGAATAACTAGGTTTTTTGAGACTCTACCTAAGCCAATCACCAAGCCTAAAACTAACGCTGCCGCGAAAGCGATCATCGCAATGATTATTGTCAGGCGAATTCCCTCGGCAATAAAGAATAAAGCACTGCGATAAGTTGCGTCAGTAATGATGGCGTAGAAAGTAACGGCGAAAAGCAGCGCGAGGATTATCAACCAATAGGGTAAGCGCTCAAAAGAGGCTCTGGGACTATAGTTGATTTCCGTGCCAACGAGTGGATTTTCCCCATCTGTCATGATTTTAGCTCCATTTTAGCAACAAGACCTTTGCAGCTTTCACAACTACAAAGGTCTTGAAACGAGTCAGTCTATTCTTTCAAAACTCCCAGAGGATTAAAGTTATTTCAGCCCTAGGGTAAGGTAGCTACATCTTGAAGATTCCACTTCACAAGCAATTCTTTCATTGTACCATTCGCTTTGAGTTCTTTCAAAGCTGCATTGACTGCTGTTTGAAGCGTAGAATCATCTTTCTGAAGCGCAATGGCATAGTCTTCAGTCGTAAAAGGCTTGCCAACAATCTTGACTTTATCCGCAAATTGCTTGGCATAACGGGCTGAAGGGGGGCCATCTGCAACAACGGCATCAATTGCGCCACTTGCAAGGTCTTGAAAAGCGACATCTATCGTATCATAGCGCTTGATTTTGGTTTCGGGCAACCCCGCAGAGCGCGCCGCTTTTTCGCCTGTTGTTCCGCCTTGCACCCCAACAAACGCCAAATCTTTAAGTTCCGCTTGCCCTTTCACCTTAGCATTGTCCTTCGCCACGCAAATAACTTGCCCAATGCTCAAATAGGGATCAGAAAACGCAATAATCTTCTTGCGCTCTTCGGTAATTGAAACACTTGATACGACTAAATCGAATTCTTTGTTGGCCAAAGCAGCGAAAATCGCATCAAAATTGGGAAAAGACTTAAACTCAACCTCAGCATTGGTAAGATTACCAATTTCCTTTAATAGATCAACATCAAAGCCAACGATCTCTTTCGTTTGCTCATCAACTGATTCCATCGGAGGATAAGTGGTATCGCTGCCAATCACCAATTTGCGACCTTTTAGGTCGGGCAACGAGGTTTTCTTGCCTTCAGCAGGTGTTTTATCCGCTTTTGGAGAAGCGACGGGACTGCTTGCTTCAGGCGAGGGAGCCGAAGGTTGTGTGGTTTGACCACACGCGGACAGAACCAACGTTAGGAACAAAAAGAGGGTCGAGAGCCAAGACCAGCGACGAGCCATAGGTTTCCTGCTACTTTCTAGCTATTCAAAGCTGCTGAATCAAGCCTATTGTATCACAAGTCAAGCAGAGAACAAAAAGGGCCTAAATTGCTTTGTTCTGGTATAATGGGGGAAGTAAAAAAGAGTAATGAAAGTTGTAGAAACCAATGGCCGGTGATTTTTTTGATCAAGCAAGTATCTACGTGAAGGCGGGCGCAGGGGGAAATGGGTCAGCATCTTTTCGGCGGGAGAAGTTTGTGCCGCTTGGCGGGCCAGATGGGGGCGATGGGGGACGAGGGGGTTGTGTCTACTTGGTCGCTGACCCGCAATTGAATACGCTCTTGGCCTTTCGCTATAAGACGCGCTTTTTGGCGGAGAATGGCGGTCATGGCGGAAAAAATGCTCAGACGGGTGCGAGAGGCAAAGATATTGAAATTGCGGTTCCCGTAGGGACAATTGTGCGAACTGAAATAGAGGACGAGAGCTACACGCTTGACCTGGAGCAGGCAGGACAGCGATTGCTGGCGGTGCGGGGCGGAAAAGGGGGCTTAGGCAACATTCACTTTACGACCCCAACGCGCCAAGCTCCGCGCCTTGCTGAATTGGGCGAGCCTGGGGAGGAATTGCAGCTTGAATTGGAACTTAAACTGCTCGCCGATGTAGGTTTGGTTGGTTTTCCCAATGCGGGCAAAAGCACTTTGCTCTCGGTGATTAGCGCTGCCCAGCCGAAGATCGCGGCTTATCCCTTCACGACGCTCCAGCCTAATTTGGGGATTGTTTCGATTGGTTATGATCGGTTTGTGGTCGCCGATATTCCTGGAATCATTGAGGGAGCGCACGAAGGCATTGGTTTAGGCATTGATTTTCTGCGGCATGTTGAAAGGACACGCTTACTTTTGCACATTATTGACGCGGCTGGCGTGGATGGCCGTGATCCTCTGACTGATTATCATCAAATCAATGCTGAATTGCGTGAATATCATCCCAAATTAGCTGAAAAACCTCAAATCGTTGTGTTGAATAAGTTAGATTTACCCGAAGCCCGCGAGCGTTTAGCTGATTTGAAAGCTAATTTGCCTGTTCCTGCGACGGATGTCTTTGCGATTGCAGCGGCCACCCACGAGGGTCTGGAGCCACTTCTGAAGCAACTTTCAGCCCGCTTACGGTCAATGCCGCAGCCGCATCTTGAGCCAATTGAGCATGACGAGCCACCTTTGACCTGGCCCGTTCCTGAAGTTGACCCTGCGCTTTTCACTATCGCGCAGGAGCGGGATGGCTGGCGCGTAAGTGGGAAAAAGATCGAGCGCCTCGTTACGGTGACCAATTTCGCTCAGGCTGAGGCATTAGATCGTCTTCAAAGGGTGCTGGCAGCTACAGGTATTTCGGATGCACTGCTTAAAGCAGGTGTGCAAGAGAGCGATATTGTTCGCATCGCTAAGGCTGAATTGGTTTGGTCAGAAATCGAGACTTATGGCTAGATGGTATATCCTTTTCGCCGTGCAATCTCTTCCTTGTGCTTGCGAAAGAGAATGTCTCGCTCAGTTCCCTTAATATCGCGGCTGTAAGTGGCTAAGACTTTCTCTACTTCCTGGTCGATCTCATCTTCCAAGCGTAGATCAGCACTGATAAAATCGTAGATTTCCTTGACTCGGGCTGCTCGGCCTTCGCCGGCCTTGATCCCAGGCTTATCTTTATAGCTAACCAAACCGCGTTGCGCTAATTCATCGTGAATTCGCTCGGCCACCCGCCGAATCTTATCTTCTGAAAGACGCATTTTGATCCTCAAAAAGTTCAATTTTTACTGGCCTTTACTGTAACTTAGGGTAGCCCAACCTGTCAAGGCCGATTCTTCCAGCCCAGTTTGCCAACGTTTGTCTTTAGCTCTTTAGATGAACAACATAGATTCACGTAAGTTTAGCGATCTTTATCTGGTGAAAAAAGAGAGCTTTTGACTATTTTTGCATAAATTTTGCTTATAGGGAAATATGTTATGGTGCAATTAACAGGTTTTTGGATGGCTCTTATTACCTTTGCAAGTATTTGGTGTGGACATGTGGGCGTGCGCTGGTTGGAAGCGCATATTTCGACCATTGGGCCTGCGGTATGGGTGATGATCTTTAGCGGTGTAATCTTAAATCTCTTTTCCCTGCACACGCCCGACCTTCTCTTATCGGCTACCACCAGCATTGTGGGCATTACGCTTCTTTGGGATGCCCACGAAATGGATCGGCAACAGCACCGCGTGCAATCTGGGCGCTCCCCCGCCAACCCCGCCAATCCGCGTCATGCAATTTACCTTCGGGCCGGAACCGCGAGAGTTTTCCCAGCGTCGCAAGAAGGGGTTTGCCCACCTAAAATGCAGGAAAAAGCTATTTTGCGATCTGAAGAAGTCTTTGAAAAAAGGCCTTAACAATGAATTGGTCTGGAATCTTTCTTGGTCTCTTTAGTCTTGGCATTATTGGCTTTGGGTTTGTCTGGGTTTTCAAATTGGAATACTATTTGGGCTATCTTTGGTGGCCCTATCCCTTAGTTTTAGGCATCTTTATCGTCGGTAGCTCCTTCTTTGTAGCCCAACCTATTCTCTCTGCAATGCTAGGGATTGTGGGCGCATCCTTCATTTGGGGCGCGACAGAGCTTGAAACTTTAGCGCTCAAAGTAGAACAAGGTTGGTTTAAGCAGAATCCTAAGCCGAAACCGTTGCCTCCGGGAGTCAAATGGATTCGGCGGTTGAAGGCCCCTCGGATGTGAACGGTTTGGGCGAGAAACTCAGACCTTTGTGGTTTCTAAAACTGCAAAGGTCTGCCAAGTCACAGATGGGTTACAATTCGCCAAGCATAATGACCGAGCAACGCCTTGTTGCTTGGGCTTTGTTTGTAGCGCTGCCGAGCCTCCAGCGCCACCTGCGCCAACCGCTTGACCAACGCCACCGTTTGCACGCTCACCGGGACCACTTGGCCCACTAACCGCACGAGATACCCAGGATCTTCGGCCCGATTCGAGTCGCTCAAAGTGGTTCTATCTTTCGCTTGCTTCACCGACCCACTCTAACGCCGAGCGATTCCCTAACTTATATTTAAAGGATTCAGGTGGAATGCCCTTCAACTTCAAGGCCGCATTTACGCCCAGCGCGGTTTTCTCCTCGCTCAACTTCATTTTCTCCACCCGCGCCGTCCAGAACGTGCTTTTTTCCAACCTTCTGAGCGGATAAGGCGGTTGCTGCTCATAAATGTGAAAATCACTTTTAGGAACAAAAAAATAGCCAAGATCTGTCTGAGCTATGAGCTTTCACAAAGGACGTATGGGAAAATCAGCGCAAAAAGGTTACAACAAGGACTTGAAGACCTGCGAACAGTTAAAACTCTTGATGAGATGCGAACTTTATCCGGGCGTTGCCATGAATTAAAAAGAAACATGGCAATGGTCTTGTCCTTAGACTTGAAAAACCCATATCGGCTTTTGTTTGTCCCTGCTGATGACCCGCTTCCGCGCAAAGAAGATGGTGGTTTGGACTGGAAAGCAATAACCGCCGTGGAAATTATTGGCGTGGAGGATACACATGGGTAAGGTTGGGGAATCGTTCGTGGACTTATGGCCAGGCAGGAGACCTGGCTTACGCCTTGCAAATGGGGCTTTTGGCCTGCAAAACCGACAAGCAAGATGCTTGTCTTACGCCTTGTAAATGGGGCTTTTGGCCTGCAAAACCGACAAGCAAGATGCTTGTCTTACGCCTTATAAATGGGACTTTTGGCCTGCAAAACCGACAAGCAAGATGCTTGTCTTACGCCTTGCAAATGGGGCTTTTGGCCTGCAAAACCGCCAGGCAAGATGCCTGGCTTACGCCTTGCAAATGGGGCTTTTGGCCTGCAAAACCGACAAGCAAGATGCTTGTCTTACGCCTATTCAGAAGTGAAATCTATGGTTTGGGGGTTTTTTGCTTCTTAGTCGCATAGGCTAAGACGCTTAACACTAAGGTTCCCAGCAGGACTAAGGCTGCTAACTTCAACAAAGGGGTCATCTGGTGAATCAGTGCAATTAGGCCAAAAGCAGCACTAAGGAGATAATAGAAAAGCACGACTTGGCGTTGCGAAAAGCCTAAATCGAGCAGGCGAATATGCAGATTATCGCGGCCAGCAGCGGCCACCGAACGCCGGTGCCAGGTGCGCCAGATAATCAACCACGTCATATCAATGACGGGCACGCCCAACACCAGGAGAGCCGTAGCCAGCTTTGCACCGCCGATAATCGCGCTGACGGCCAGAATGTAGCCGAGAGTCATCGCACCGACATCGCCCATAAAGATGCGGGCGGGGTGAAAATTGAAGGGCAAAAAGCCCGCGCAAGCTCCCGCCAGCGCCAGTGGCAAAAGCGCGATAGTCCATTGACCCAGCTGAAGGGCGTGTAAAGCCAGCACCAGCGCCGCAATCAGGGTGATGCCTGTCGCCAGGCCGTCCAGGCCGTCCACCCAATTCAGCATATTTTGCAGGCCCACAATCCAAATCAAGGTTGCGAAAATGGCCAGCCAAGGGCTGAGGTTGTGCAAATGAAATTGGTGAATGAAGGGGAAATTAAAGGCCGTGAGGATGATGCCTCGTGCTTCGGTTGGGAGGCCCAAAGCATCGGGGTAGAGGGTGTGATCCCAAAGGTAGGGGCCCACGGCGAGCAAGGCTGCGCCAAAATGGATGGGTAAGCGGAGGGCTGGGGAAAGGTTGCGGAGGTCGTCGACGAAGCTGACAGCGGCTACAAGCAGAATTCCTGCGCCCATGAGGGCCAGGCGCAAATCTTCGTAAGGCGAACGGCGCAGCGCAGGGATGAGTTGCGTCAAAAGGAGGGAGAGCAGAAGGGCCGCGCCAAAGCCCCCGATGATCGCCAGCCCGCCGACTTTGGGCATTGGAACGCGGTGAACGCGGCGGGGGGCAGGCGGAACGAGCCAGTTTTTGCGCTGGCAAAGGGCAATCAGGGGCGGGACTAAAAAGGCCGTGAAGCCCATTGCAAGGCTGAAAGTCAGGAGCAAAGCTCCCAAAATTGCCAGTTTCATAGGGGTAGCATCCAGCCCAACCTAAAGAGTCGCAAATTGACGGTCTCCCGCATCACCTAAGCCTGGCACGATATTGCCCTTTTCGTCGAGACGGCTATCAATGGCCGCCAGGTAAAGTTCAACGTCAGGATGGGCTGCGGTCAACGCTTGAACTCCTTCAGGCGCAGCGACAAGGCCCATAAACTTGATACGGCTGCCTTTCCAATGCTTTTTGAGCGTATCTACGGCCAAGATCGCCGATTTGCCTGTTGCTAAGGTCGGGTCAATCACCAACGCGAGGTCAATTTCAGCCTCTTTTGGCCCATGATTATAATAGATCAGCGGTTTGAGCGTTTTGGGATTGCGTTGCAAGCCCAAATGCCAGATCTGGGCCGTGGGCAAAATGTCCAGCAAAGCTTGGGTCATCCCCAACCCCGCCCGCATGATTGGCATTAGCCCAATGCGCTCGGCGACTTCGTAGCCCGCGCAATCCGCCAAAGGAGTTTGTACGGTGAGGGGCGCAAGAGCTAAATCTCTGGTCGCTTCGTAGAAGAGCAAAAGCGAGATTTCGCGCAAGAGTTCCCGAAACTTTTTGGCTTCCGTAACCTTGCTTCTCAGTAAAGCCAATTTGTGTAAAATTAGGGGATGTTGTGAAACGTTTACTTGATTATTCATAGAATAGGTTTCAACTGCTTTCTTTATTGATCCACGACTTTATAACCAACACCCCTAATCGTAAGAATGATTTGGGGCTGCGAAGCTTTAAGTTCAATCTTTTCGCGCAGCCGATGAACACAGACATCAACTAAATTGGCTTCGCCCAAATGCTCATAGCCCCAAACTTCCCTAAAGAGCGTTTCGCGGTCAAAAACTTGGCCCGCAT
>Ga0316607_1000029_pt1 | contig 53843 bp, 46 predicted proteins | sample MIS2016062E_MG_FD_207674 | JGI IMG/M metagenome (GOLD analysis project Ga0316607, IMG submission 207674) | Microbial mat bacterial communities from Middle Island sinkhole, Lake Huron, Michigan, United States - MIS.2016.062E | ecosystem: Environmental > Aquatic > Freshwater > Lake > Sediment...
GAGTGGGCACTGGCAAATCATTACGTTGCTGTGACTCCCATACGGATTGATTTTACCGACTACAAATTTATGGCAGAATTAAAAAACTGGAATTATAATCTTTGATCTAATAGATTTTAATGGGTCGAATTATTTGGTTTTGTATGAACTCTTCCCCTAAAATTAAAGAAAAAGTTGGAGGGAGAAGCTATTTTGTTTAATGGAAAATATTAACGCTTAACTTCAGTAAAAAAAAAAGTTATATTAAAAAATGAATAAGCTCGTATTAAAAAAATATGATAAGCGATGGATTGGTATTACTATCGGTTTGGTTGCTCCTTTACTCGTATTGTTGGTGGTTTTTATACTAAACGTAAGAAAATACGGTGGGATGGGCAATTATATAAGCTATTTGGAGAAAGTAGGTCTTTATATAGATTTTTTTGGTGATTTTGTATCTCCGCAAATAAGCTTATGTGCTATAATCAATTTGGGTATCTTTTTTCTATTTATATGGAAAAACCTATTGAGGTCGGCACAGGGAGTTATTATGGCCACATTGATATATACCATGGTTGTGGTGATATTCAAATATATTATTTAAAATAGTTATTAAAATATTGAGAAATGTATTATTCAGGAAACGAAATTGTAGAAATTTCCATTTCTATTGAGGAAAATGGTTATGCCTTTTATACCGAGGCAGCAAAAAATGTTGAAGAACAAGAAATGAAAAATTTGTTTTTAGATCTTGCATCGAAGGAAATATCTCATATAGGAGCTTTTCAGAAAATTGGTGAAGTATTTAAGGATCAGTATATAATTGATGCACCTGAAGATGCGGAACTTTATATTCAAAATCTTGCCGATAAGCATATTTTCAAAAATAAAAATGCAGGAATTGAAAAAGCCAAAGGTCTTAAAAACGCTGATGAAATTCTCCGCATCGCATTGCAATTTGAATTGGAAAGCATTGATTTTTATTCTTCCATGTTAGATCGGGTGAGCGGAAATGCAAAAAGAATTATCCAAAATATTATTGAAGAAGAGAAAGAGCATGCCAGCGAAATCCGATCACATATCCGATAGTTGAAATAGACCCGTACCTTTTTTATTCATTCTGATTATTTACTTTATTTCAAACAAAAAATGGATCTTCTGGGTACAGGTATTTATCATTGTTATTTACTCTGATATTTCCAATTTATCCAATAACACTAAAAATTTGTGAACAGTTTCGTCAAAAGAAAGGAAAGATTTACCGCCTGCTGCATTTAGATGACCTCCTCCATTGAAGTGCGCTCTTGCAAAGGAATTCACATCAAAATTACCTCTGGATCTGAATGAGCACCGCACATATTCATCGCTTTCCATAAAATATGCGGAAAACACAATGCCTTTGATAGAAAGTGGCAGATTAACGAATCCTTCGGAATCGCCAATTTGGTAGTCATAAGCTTTCTGCTCCACTTTGTTTATGGCAATCAGTCCTGTTTTCTTTTCCGGAAATATTTGCATTTTATCTTTAAGGCAAAATCCCATAAGTTGCATTCTTGTTGTAGAATAGTTATCGTAAATTCCCCGAACAATCTTATCTTTATCAACACCCATTTTTAATATCTCGGCAATATTCATAAATGTCCTGTGCGTGGATGAATTAAAACTTAAGCACCCTGTATCGGCAATGATCCCGGTTAAAAAGCATTCCGCTGCATCTACATTCAGCTTATGTGCGTTAAATGAACGTGTGAATTCATAACAAAGTTCAGCAGCCGAACTTACTTTTGTATCAGAAAGAATGAAATTGAAATCAGAAGAAGGTTGCGGATGATGGTCAATCAGGAATTTATCCCGGGGGTATTCAAGTATATATTTTTCCAGTTCACCTGCTCTTTTGGGGTCATTGAAATCGACACAGATTAAAATGTCTGAATTAAGGAATGCTGTTTCTACCTTTGATTTATGCTTTTGAAAATTTAAAATATCCTGATTACCTACGAGCCAGTTCAAGTATTCAGGGAAATCATTGGGCGTAGCAGCACTAACATTGTATGCGTTCGCTTTCATAAAATGATACAAACCCAACAAGCTGCCTATTGCATCACCATCCGGGTTTACGTGGGTTATGATCAATATTTTGCTGTCTGTCTTTATTTTTTTTGAAAATTCAGAAACAAATTCATCGAGATTGAGAAGCATAGGAATAAATATAATTTATAATAAATCTAAAATTTACAGGCTTAAAAAAAGCATTCGTAACAAAGTAATAAATGCGAAACTCATAAAATTGTTTAATTTGTAACATAAATACTTAAATAAAGATCTACGGGTATCTGAAAATGGCGAATCTGTGTGAATGACTGCGGTATAAACTGTTATTCATTTAACTATCAATAAATTTATTATAATAATTTTTCATGGATTGAATAATCCGAGTTAATTCTATTTCAGTAGAGATTGTTCCATAATATCTTTTAAGAATTGCTATTTTAAGGTCTATTTCGGTGATTATTGGATAGTTTTTTTTAATATTGTTAACAACAAGTAAACGACCAAATTCAATTGTTTCTGCACCAATCTGAAATCGTTCCTTTAATGTTTTTTTTTCCAAAAGCCTTCGTTGTATATTTTGTATTTCAATAGTTGTATCTGTCATAATAATTAAAGCATTTCAAATGTATCTAAACGTAACTTATTACACCATAAATTTGATGTAATTCATATCGATGGTTGAAATTGAAAGTAAATTTTGAATATCATTTGTTTGTTTATCACTCTGATATTGTTGTATCCAATCGATGACCAAATCTCTAGGTGAAACAATCCAGACATCAAAGTCAGAAATAGATTCTCTTATTTGTCTTGAAAACTCATGTTTTCTGTATTCAGATTCCTTTTTGATAATGAAATCAACATTAAAGCCCGCTTTATGGTCAATAACATTAAACATTCCTTGTCTTTGAACTTCTTCTTTTAATGTATTTTTGTCAATATAATAATCGTCTTCGAAAATTTCAAAAAAATCAGGTAAATGCTCTTCTACAATTCTATAATAATATCTATATCCAACGACATTCGTGGTACAGCATAAGCATTTAAAGCTAAACTACCAGAAGGCATTTATGAAATATTCTTTATTTCAAGTGAGTAAGTCACTCTCTTCAATAAGTCAGTTATCATAAGTTTATTGAATTTTTTTCTTGCAAACATACATTATTATTTAGATTTGCAAAATTCAATCAATTCAACCTTTGCAACAGGGAAGTCACTTTGCCAAATTTTAAAAAAGCAAAAGAAAAAAACAGATTGATTTAATAGATATTAGTAATGAATAATTAATAATGAACAATGAATAATTCTTCTACTTCGTTATAATTAGGTGTTTGTAAAACCATTTGGTCTATATTATTTATTTTTTTTCACTTAAAACAAAAAGAAAACATTATTCAAAATTTTTATAAACATAAAAAGGTTGGATTTTATTATTTCTTAATTTCCAAATCGAATACTCGTAGATTTGTATAAAAGAATTGAATGACGAAGAAAAGACTCACAAATTGAAAGCCAACGAAATTATTCTGAATATCCCAAAATATAGTCCTGCCATATTGAAAAAATTTACATCTTTGCTCTGACATTAAAAAACAATTTGAACCATGCTCTTTGTCTGCAAGGTTGATGCTAATTCGTAAAAATTTTGCTTATTAAATATGAAAAAAAAGGTTATTTTCCTGTCACTTGCTATTATTGTAGGTATTTGTCTAACTATTTTCGGCTATTATGCCATGCAGAATGAAAATGATCCAGACTGGGATTACGTTGACAATCTATTAAAAAATAAAAAGATACAAACATTAGATAAAAAAATCGATGTCTTGGACAGCCTTTTCCAAAGTATTCAAAAAGATACGATTTTGCATAAAACATCCGCTATCGAATTGATTAATAAGCCCAAGCTACCCATTTATGAATATCGGAGCTTCATGGATGTAGTTTCCATCGTTTATAAAAGCAAATATATCTTGATATCGGGAACACATAGCACAGGACGTTCTACTTTATCCAACATGATTTCTATAATCATAGCTGCAGATAGTTCAAGAATTCTATTTTTACAATGTGTTCCCAAATTGGAAGTCGAGTACCACAAAGAATATATAGGCTATAATACCGAAACAGGTTATAAGAAAGGAAAATTGTTGAAGTTTTGGGAGCAATGCCGCACAGATAGCATGCATAATTATCTCTTTCTTATAGATGATATTGACAAAATACAACCCGCAACATTATTTGGGGCTCCAATTTGGGCAAAATTCAAGGACAATGAATATAAGCATCCCATTGAAGGTTACACGAAAGATATTGTTATACCTAAAAATTTTTGGATGATTTCAGTGGCCGCCTTTGGACAAAATTCAGAATTAAAATTTACCGAAGAGCATTACAGCAGAATTAGTCCTAATGGTGTTTATAACTACTTCGCCGATCCTGTTATGTTTTACCTTTTAATCAGAAAGAAATTTGATACCTCAACGCAAAAAGATTTTCAAAGATTAAAGAATTTGGTTTATTTTTATATAAAAGCGAACCAATATATTGAGAAAAAATATGGAACAGCTTTTCTTGTTGGCCAAAAAAGCTCAATCAAAAATTATTTGGGCGAAAATCAATGGGAAGAATTTATCAATAGTTTTGTAACGCAGGTAAATGCCATGGAACCCATGCCAAGAGCAACCAAGGAGGACTTTGACGAAATCGTTTATTCTATTGAAAATAATGGCAAACTCAAAAATACTAATTTATTCGGAAAAATCTATGTCTATTTGGTTGTTGAATTGGGAATTTTGAAGGAGATCATAATCACGCTTATTATTATGCTGGGGGGTGTTATTTTTGGGTATATTTATTCCGATAAGCGAAAACATTTTCATCAATTGATAGAAAAATCGAACGCAGCTTTTGTTGATTTTGAAGCCGGCAAAATTACCAAAGAAAAATTCAATCTGGAATTGATGATGGTAAGGAAGGAATTCGATAGATTGATGGAAAAAGGGCAAATCAAGCAGAGTGAAGCTACATTTTTTCTTGGTTTTATGCATGACAAATTGGCGCATCGAACGTTGGTTGGGGACTTTTTTGATCTGCTGAATAGTTGCTTGTCCGACAATAAGATTTCGGAAGAAGAACATAAAGAACTTCTTGATTTATTGGAAAAGATAAAGGATGATGTGGCTGAAAATCAATATGAATCCATAAAAGCTAAACTTTCTGATTTGAAAGGACTATAAAAAATAACGCGAGCTAATTATTTTTATTAATAATCTTTATTTCAACGTATTAGTAAAATTATTTTTATTTTTAAAGTTTATTTATTCCGTTTTTGTTTTGTGAGAAAAATAAAAGTTTTAATTTGCATCAGATAAGTTTTCAGAATAGTCATTCATAATCAGTGCTATAGGGAAATAATTTGAGTAAATATATTTAATAATTTACTATATCTGTCAGATTGAATGAAACTTGCAAAATATTTACAAGTAATCATGAAATCAAAAAATGAACTAACATAATTATCTTATGAAAAATATTGGACGCATGGTATTGATTGCAGTCTTAAGTTTGCAATTAAGTAACATTTTCGCCCACTCTGGGACTTCGATTTTTCCTTTTTTCCAAAACATTCAAAATTTCAAAGCAAAAATTCTCAAAATTGCCCTGAGAAATCACTTTGTAAAAAGTAAGCTTTCTAAGAATGAAAGCACAATCTCAGACAATTCTAATGTTTCTTATAATCCTGTATTGGACAGCTTGTTTTTAAGCTATTTTGCTAAAGATCCTTCAAAATGCTTTGAAGGTAATCAAATTGTATTGCTAAGATCCCACGCTGTTATTCAAGCGAGCTTGGCCTTGCGTGAATCAGTTGTTGAAACCAACAATGAGATGATCTCGGAATATATACCATTAGGTGCTGGCGATATAAACATTCATTCTCTCAGTACAAGCGACAGTCTGTTAAATATATGGCTTTCACAGGGACATAATTTTATGTACAATGATGCCTCCGATAATTCTGCCCAGTTTAATGATAGCCTTCGCTTTCAGATTACAGATGAGCAATATACAAACAGGTTGAACAAAATTTCATCGGTTATAGATCTTACTTATAATGAGCATTCAAAAGAATTTATTTACAAATATACCAGCCGGGGAATGCGTTATGTCGTAGGTCAAATGCTTGGTTTGAGTGAATATTATTTTCCCATGTTCGAAGAGATATTGGATGCATACAAAATTCCATTAGAATTGAAATATTTACCGATTATAGAGTCTGCAATGAATCCCAGAGCTGTTTCCAGAGCAGGAGCAACAGGAATTTGGCAATTCATCAAAGGTACAGGAAAATATATGGGTCTCGAAAATAGTCCTTTGGTCGATGAACGTATGGATCCCATTAAATCGACCCACGCTGCTGCCAGATATTTAAAGTCTTTATACAATATTTATAACGACTGGACACTTGCATTGGCCGCCTACAATTGTGGTGCAGGTAATGTAAACAGAGCCATTAAACGTTCCGGTGGAAAAATTAACTATTGGCAAATCTATGAATATCTTCCCCGCGAAACACGTAAATATGTCCCTGCATTTATCGGTGCTATCTATGCAATGAATTATTATAAAGAATACAATATCAAACCTTACTCAGGCGATCTGCCTAATCATTGCGATTCTGTTGTCGTTTCGGGCAGCAATTTGCATTTGGATCAAATCGCATCCATATTGAATATTTCTTTAACACAAATACAGGATTTAAACCCTCATTTCAAAAAAAGTATTGTACCTGCTAAGGATAAGAATTATGCCGTATTGATTCCGTCCACAAAAGTTAGTAAATACATCCAACATTATGACTCAATTGTCGCTTGTAAAACGATAAAAGTACAGGATCTTGCCAAAGAATGCTCAAAAGCAAAAGTAACTCAGGTTACCAGCCCTTCAAAAGCGAAGCTATCATATAACGGTAATTATATGTATTATACCGTACGTCCAGGAGATACTTTCTGGCATATCGCCCAACGCTTTGATGGCGTCACATGCAACGAATTGTTGATGCTCAATAATATGAATTCTTCTTCAAGGATCAATCCGGGCGATGTTATCAAAATAAAAAGAATATAAATAAATCAACCTGTAATATATTGAAATATTGAGTGTTATGATTTTTTTAAAAATTAATGCAAATTAATTTGAAGTTTTTTTTTTCTTTGCACTTCAAGAAAATTCTTAATGGTTTAATAGTTTTTACATAGAAAATTCAAAATTTAATTAAAATCAATAATTATGGAACTAATTGAAAGAAGTTTTATAGAAGAATCTCAGTGGGAGGTTATTCCAGAAAACGATGTTCTTCATACCATGTACGCTTCAGCTTTTGACGATGATTTCGAAGATACCGAAGAAGATGAAGATGACGAAGATATTGATGACGACGAATATGATGTAGATGACATCGAGGAGTTCGAGGATGAGGACGAAGACGAAGATGATGATGATGATGATGACTTCGATGATGATGATGATTTTGATGATGATTTCGAAGACGACGACGATGACGATGAAGATGACGACGATGACGATGAAGATGACGACGATGAAGATGAAGATGACTACGAATACGATGATGACGATGAGGAAGAAGATGAAGAAGAAGACGAAGAAGATTAAATAATAACAAAAAGACCACTGAAAAGGTGGTCTTTTTTTATTTAAGGGGAATCAATTTTTTTACTTGGTTTCAACCGGAGGTGTCTGAGTTGTGTCTTCCTTTTTTTCCTCATCTTTATTAAAAACTTTTCCTGCTACTTCTTTGGTTTTATCTACCACAATATCAGCATACTTTACAGTTTTATTTTTTACTTTTACAAAAAGTTCTTTTACTTGTAGCATGCCTTTTTTCAAGAATTCCTGATCTTGATTGTCATCAAGTTCAACTTTAACATCTACTTTTAATCCACTCTTTATATCGTTGAATAATTTGATTTCTTCAACAGTTATTTGTCCATCCTCGTCGATTTTGTCCATGATGGTTTCAAGAACTTTCAACTTCAATTCGATCATGTCTTCATCTTCAATTTTCAATTCGGTTTGAAGTTTCACAAGTTCCTCATACTCTTCTGATGTGATCACACCATCAGCGGAATAATTGGTGATAACGTCGAGCATTTTCTGACGGGCTTCTTTTTCTTTTCCATCTTGGAAAAGGCCCTTTACATTTGATACGAGATTTTTTAAGAAAGCCATAAAGCACGAGATTTAGTTTAGGTAAATGAAAAGTATTGAATAGACTATATATTGATGATTCAATTTATTTGTGTTTTTAAAATTCATCTGGCAATGATTTAAGCTGTTCGTAAGTAAAAACAGGTCCATCTTTGCAAATGTAAGTTGAACCTATATTGCATCTTCCACATTTACCCAAACCGCATTGCATTTTCATTTCAAGGGTTGTAATGATATCTTTGCCGGCAAATCCCAATTTCAAAAGAGATTGAATTGTATATTTTATCATAATCGGAGGACCGCAGGTTATTACTTTGGTATTTTCAATCTGAGGTTTGACCACTTCTTCCAAAATTTTGGGAACAACACCTACATTATGCACCCAGTTATCTTCAGCTCTGTCAATGGTAAGAAAAACATTGATGGATTTATTCTTTTGCCATTCGGCAATTTCTGTTTTATAAACCAAATCCTGCGATGTTCGCGCACCATAAAGAATATCAATATTTTTGTATTTTTGGCGATTATCCAATGTATATTGAATCAAAGATCGAAGTGGGGCTAAGCCTATGCCACCGCCAATATACAATAGGTTCTTTCCTTCTATATCTTCAAGAGGAAAATTGTTTCCATAAGGACCACGTATTCCAACAGATAATCCCTCTTCTAACAGATTGTGTATGTCAGCAGTAACATTACCAGCTCTTTTAACCGAGCAATCAAATGATTCGGGACGGCTTGGTGAAGAGGCAATGCAAAATGTACATTCTCCATACCCAAAAAGCGAAAATTCAACAAACTGACCTGGCAGCCAATGGAAATTATCCATCAGTTCTTTTTTTCGAAATCGTAATTTGAATGTTTTTACATCGGGTGTTTCCTGAATAACTTCTACAATATCACAAATTTCAGGCTTAAGTAAAACTTCCATGTTTTTCGTTCTTTTTTTCCCAAAGGTATATAAAATCTTTTAAAACGCAAATTTATGCAAACTCTGCTTGAAAAATTTTATAGTCCTTTGTTCGTTCTGGAATGTTTATTTGGCAATTGTCAAATATGAAAAAAAATTGCTATAACTCAAAAATCTTTCGATCAGATTGATATATTTTTAGGCTAAATTCATTAACTTTACGCAAAAAACAATATGAAAAAAACTTTTCTATTTTGCTTCATTTTCACTATTCTTCTAAGTTGTAAGAATTCAGAGAATAAAAATTCAGAAAAATCTGAGTTTAATTTTTTGTCTGGTACAACCTGGTTGGATACAGAGGGAAAACCCATCGAAGCTCATGGTGGCGGGATTCTTCTTCATGAAGGAACATATTACTGGTATGGCGAAAACCATGCATTAGGAAAAGGAAATAAAACAGGAGTAAGTTGCTATTCTTCAAAAGATTTGAAAGAATGGAAAAATGAAGGAGTTGTCTTGCCCAAAGATTCACTTCCTATATATTACAGAGACAGCGGTGTTTGTGAACGCCCCAAAGTAATATTCAATGAAGCTACCCGGAAATTTGTTATGTGGATGCATTTGGATGCAGAAGATTATACACACGCTTTTGCAGGAATTGCAGTAGCCGATGGCCCTGCTTCAAAATTTAAGTTTGTCAAATCCATGCGTCCCTTAAAGTTTGATTACAAATCGTCTGAAAGCGGTGATCGAATAGCAAAAATGAACGAAAAAGGTTTGGGCAACACCCTCAGAGATATGAATCTGTTTGTGGATAAGGATCAGAAAGCATATATTATTTATGCATCCGAAAATAATGTTTCCTTGTATATTGCCCGCTTGAATCGGGAATATACCGATGTGGAAAGACCTGATATAGAAGGGAAAACATGGATACGAGCACTTCCTTTCCAAATGCGGGAAGCTCCAGCGCCTTTTAAATATAATGGAAAATACTATATGATTACTTCTGGTTTGACAGGATGGTTGCCCAATCCTGCTCAAATGCATATAGCTGATAGTATGTTAGGTAGCTGGAAAACCTTAGGAAATCCATGCATTGGACCTTTGGCGGATATGACTTTTAACTCACAAAGTACATTTGTTTTGCATGCGCCCGGTCAAAAAGAAAATTGCTTCATTTTTATGGCAGATCGATGGCATGGAAATGATCTGCAAAAGTCTTCGTTTGTTTGGTTGCCTTTTGTTATTCAACCTGAAGGAAATTTCGTAATTCAATATCTGGATCAATGGAATTTTGATGTTTTTGAAAGCTCTTTTACAGAATTAGAAGCTCCCATTCTGGATCCAATTAAATCCTGTTCCGGAGAACTTACAAATTCTTACAAATTAGTATGGAAAAAAGTAAAAGCCGCTTGTAATTATTCCGTTCTACAGAATGGAAAAACAATTCACACAACCACAAAAACCGAAATCGAAATCAGACGAGAATTGGCAGGCAGAGCCTATAATTATTCTGTAATTGCAAATAATCTTTCGGGCGGAACATCAAAACCATCTGACCCCGTAACCTTAAAATGGTGCAAAGCCTCAGAAATATACTTGTCTGAAACAGAACCAGATTTTTGGAAACAAGGTTGGGGTTTATTGCAATACAACAAGCCTATTGAAGATGGGAAAATCACCATTGTGGATAAGAAATTTGAAAAGGGTTTGGGTACTCACGCTCCGAGCGAAATTGTTTACTTTTTGAATGGACATTACGAAGAATTCCAATGCTATGTCGGAGTTGATGCATTTCCTGCTTTTAGTGATAAGAGTTTGGTCGAATTTTTGGTTTATGTGGATGGGAAATTAGCATTTCAAAGTGGTTTAATGAATGTAAAATCACCCTCGAAATTATGCAAGATTAAAGTAACAAAGGCCAATATACTCAAACTTATCGCAACAGACGGAGGAAATGGACAAGATTGGGATCATGCAAACTGGGCAGAAGCAAAACTAACAACAAAATAAAATGGAAAAAATTAAAATTGGAGACAGAGGACTCGAAATAACCCGCATCGTATTCGGCGCTTGGGCTATAGGTGGTTGGATGTGGGGGGGTACAGATGTTGAAGACTCCCTAAGTGCTTTGAAACAAGCTATTGATTTGGGTATGACCACCATTGATACAGCCCCTGTCTATGGTTTTGGTTTAAGTGAATCTTTGGTTGGAAAAGCCATCGAAGGTAAAAGAAATTCTGTACAATTGCTGACCAAATTTGGACTGAAATGGGATTCTGATGAAGGTTCTTTTTACTTTCATAGTCATGATAGTGAAGGGCGTGAAATTGCAATTCATAAATTTGCAGGAAAGCAAAGTATTTTGGATGAATGCGACAAAAGTCTAAGCCGCTTAAAAACAGACTATATTGATCTGTATCAAATTCATTGGCACGATCCAAAAACACCGATTGACGAATCAATGGAGGCCTTGGAAATACTATTGCAAAATGGAAAAATCAGAGAGGCTGGCGTTTGCAATTACAACACAGAGCAAATGAAAGAAGCTGTTAAAAACTTAAATATTGCCAGCAATCAAGTTCCATATAGCATGGTCGAAAGAGGCATAGAAAAAGAACTTCTTCCATATTGTATCGAAAACAAAAAAGCTGTACTTGCTTACAGTCCATTGCAAAGAGGATTGCTAACCGGAAAAATTGATCTTGATCATAGGTTCAAAGATGATGACCATCGAGGAAGAAATGCATTTTTTAAATCTCAAAACAGAGAAAAAATTCTGAATTTTTTAGAGCTCGTAAAGCCTATTGCATTATCAAAAAATATAAGTCTGGCTCAATTGGTCATTCGATGGACAATGAATCGGCCTGGAATTTCATCTGTATTGGTTGGGGCAAGAAATGTCCTACAGGTAAATGAGAATTTTCAGGCATACAAAACAAATATTACACAAGATGAAACCAATTTCATTCAAAAACATTTGGACGAGTTGGTTTTGGACTTGAGTTAATGGTGATTTATGATAATCATTTCTAAGTATTTTATTTAAAACTAAAATCGATGAAAAATATATTCATTTTTTTATGCGTTTTTGTTGCGTCCGTCCTTAATGCTCAGGAGTTTAAGAGCAATTGGAAGTGTTCTTCACAAAGGAATTGGATTGGGCCTGAATATTGGTCTAATCGTTTGGAAGATTGGCAATTAAACAATAATCGGCTGGAATGCATAAACGGAGATAAACCTTTGAGGACATTGCACATCCTCACCCACGAAATTTCTTCACGGCCATCGGATGCAACTATTCGGGTCAAAGTAGGACGAATTTCTGATCAAAGCAAGCTGGATGAAACGGCAATGGTGGGCTTTTTATTCGGAGCTGGTGGGAATGGCCAAAACTACAAAGCCAGATCACTGGTTCACGAAGTTTCCGGTCCAGGTGGTGGTATTGTGGCTGTTTTAAATGGATTGGGTCAATTGGCTTTTTACGATAATGAGAAAAATTTTCAGCTCATAAACCCTTCAATCAAAAGCAATCAAAGCATAAAGGTTTCTGCTACCAGCGAAATAGAACTTCGTATTGATATTATTGCCAATAAGGATTTGTGTAATATAAAACTTTCGGCATTTGATAGCAAAAACAATAATACCCTTCTGGGTGAAATTCAAATCGATAACATTTCTGCCGACCGGGTGGCAGGCAATCTAGCATTAATAGCAAGGCAGAAAGGGCAAGCCTTTTGGTTCAATGATTGGACAATTTCTGGGGATCGAATTTCGGTACACAATGATCGTACATTTGGAACCGTAATGGGAGTTATGTTCCTACAGAGCAAAGGTGTTCTAAAACTTACAGCACAGTTTCCACCCTTGGGTGCAAGTGACCCTAAAACAGCTTCTTTAGAGATTTCGCTAAAAGGAAAAGACAAATTTTTCAGTAAAGCTAATGCCAACATTGACAATAAAAGCTGGACAGCTACCTTTGCTGTCCCTAACTGGGAAACCACACAGGATTACGATTTCAGAGTCGTCTATGATTTGCCCGGCCTTGATCCAAAATACAAATACTACGAAGGTTTTATTCCCAAAGATCCTGTTCAAAAAGAAGCCTTGGTGGTCGCTGCATTTACTGGAAACCTAAATACTACAGGGCCATTCGCTGGTTATAAGAATGAACGAACATTTCAGTTCACCGATAAAATTTGGTTTCCTCATACAGATTTGGATACTTTTGTCGCAAGGAATAAACCCGACCTTTTGTTTTATTCCGGTGATCAAATTTATGAAGGTATGCCATATCTGCCTGACAAAACAAGCGGGCCAGCTTCTTATTTAAATTATCTGAACAAATGGTACCTGTTTTATTGGGCGCATGGCAGCTTGACACGCCGCATCCCAACCATAGCGATTCCCGACGATCATGATGTGTTTCAAATAAATCTTTGGGGTGCCAATGGAATAAAAACCAGAGCTATAACAGCAACATTACCTGAGCATTACAAGAACAACCAACATCATTATGCAATTCAAGGTGGTGGTTATGAAATGTCGGCAGATTGGGTAAATTTTGTTCAGCGTACGCAAACGTCACATCTGCCTGATCCTTTTGATCCTAGCCCGGTTGAGCAAGGTATTCAAACCTATTTTACGGATGCAACTTATGGCGGTATCAGTTTTGCCATTTTTGAGGATAGAAAATTTAAATCGGCTCCCGATTTTGTTTCTGAGGCTAAGGTTGTTAATGGTAACCCTACTGTTGCGAATTTTGATCCCCTCATGGCCGATAAAGCAGGCGCAAGTTTATATGGAGAAAGGCAATTGAAATTTATAAAAAAGTGGGCACAGGATTGGACTGGGGCTTGGATGAAAGTGGCTCTTTCTCAAACAATTCTTGCTTGTTTGCAAACAAATACACCTGATTATAAAAACGATTTGAAATTGGCAATTCCAAAAAATACCTACCCCACGGATCAAATCCCTGTGATGGATTTTGATTCCAATGGATGGCCACAAAGTGAAAGAAATAAAATATTGAAAGAACTCAGAAAGTGTTACACTTTCATGATTGCAGGCGATCAGCACTTGGGAAGCCTCATCAAACATGGAACCGATGAATATGAAGATGCAGGCTATTCTTTTTGTGTTCCTTCAATTGCAAATCTGGCTGCCAGACGGTGGCTTCCCAATACAACGGGAACCAATCAGTTAAATGGATCGGCACGTTACACTGGGCGATATTTGGACGGATTTGGCAACAAGATGAATGTTTTAGCAGTCGCAAATCCTTATGAAAGTGGAAAAAAACCATCCGAATTAATGGATAAAGCTCCCGGATATGGCATTGTGAAATTCTTTAAACAAACTCAGGAAATTATGGTCGAATGTTGGCCTCGTTGGGCTGATCCGTTAAAGGACAATCAGTTTGATGGATGGCCAGTCGTTCTTAATATGGAAGATAACTATGGAACTACGCCACAGGGGTGGTTACCAACGCTTAAAATTACAGGTTTGCAAATTCCTCCTGTTGTGCAAGTTATTGATGAATTGAGTGGTGAATTGGTTTATACCGTTCGGGCTCGATCATTTCAATTTGCCCCCAAGGTATTTACAAAGAACAACTATACAATCATTGTAGGCGATCCAGGTTCTGCAAATACAAAAACATTCAAAGGAATAAAGCCTCTGGATAAGAAAGATAAGAAGGATTTAGAGGTGAAATTTTAGCAGGATCTTTAAATCTCAAGAAATAGGTATTTTATAATTCATCCCAATTTTTTGTTTAAAGTTGGGATGAATCATTTCGTTCAATTTGTATCAGAATTTGCGTTGCTCGCCATCTTTTCTGCCATGTTTATCTGATTATCGGAATTGTAATAATAAATTTTCAATTCTACAATATCTTTTAGGAAGTTAATGGAACCGCTTTCTATCTTTTCTATCTTGGAAATACCCGTTCTTAATTGTAAATCGGCAATCATTTCCTCCCTTCTTTGGTTTTGAATTAGCTCAATTTTATCATAAAATATTGTTTTGCAAGATAAGTGTTTTACGATCCTTATTTTCTCTAAAAAAAATGAAAGTGCAAGAATAATCAAATCCGAAGAAATTATATGAAGCAAGTGCTTTGGTAGGTCTGCTAATGCATTCATGACCGCCATGCCAATGATCAAAAATAAATAGGTTATTTCTCGTATGGAAAGCAGGCTTGTTCTAAAGCGAATGATCGAAAAAACAGCAAAAAGACCAAAACCAACTCCTATAGCTGCTCCCATTATGGATAAAAAGTAGCAAATGAGAAAGACAATTTGTCCCATTAAAAAAAAGCTATTGAACAAATCTCTTTGTTTTGAATTTGGGTAAAAAGAGAAGCGCAAGACCAAAAATACAATGAGGAAATTTCCAACGAAGCGCAGGAAAAACTCAATAAAATCATGACTCAATGGCAGTATTTCGAGAAGCAGAAAACTCATTTTCTATATGTAAAATTTGTGACCAGGTTCTTTTGTATCGGCTATGTACTTTTTGATTTAAAGCAAATAGTCCAAAGCAATATTTTGAAAAATTTGAAGGCCGAATTCCTAACTTTTTTAGTTCATTGAATAGGATTTTGGCATCAGAGTAATTTGTATATTTTATTTCCAAAATTATTAAATTATTGAAACGAAAAGAATTCTCATGAAAATCATTGTATTGAATTTCAAAATCTAAATTCAATCTGCAAGAATAATAGCTTGAAATAAAAGCAATTCTGTGATAATCTATTTGGATTTTATTCCGTAATGCTTGCATCGAGAATGAAGAATGATTTTGAATAAACTTGGAATCAATAATTTCATAATCAGATATTTGCTGTCTATATTTCTGAATATGCGAACGATTATCTTTCTCTTTAATTTCAAGAAAGGTATCCTGAGAATTCATATATTTTCGAATCCTTATTTTGGTTCTGGGGAGCTTGCCTGCTACATGATGACGAAACATATCAAGGTTTTCTGTATCAAAATAAATTGTTTGATAAACCAATTCGTTTGAATTTTGATTTTCAAATATTTGAAAGCTTGGTTTCAGAATTTCAGACAAGGAAGGCAAAACACTTTTATGAATGAGAAATTTACTTTCCAGACGATTCGAATTGAATGATCGATTGTTGACAATAGAACCTGCCGATGGCATATTCTGAAAAAACCGGAAAATATCATTCATAGTGAGAATCAAAACAAGGAGTAAGAACGATTCACTGCTGTTTTTTTATCCATATAAAATTCGCAGGATTTTTTCAATTCGTGTGAAAACAAAAAACACTTGCAGCTTTAAAGCATCTTGATATTTTAGCGAAAATCCCTTAATTCTTGTAGGTTGTAATATCTGAAACAAAAACCATGATTTTGGAGAATTGTCCGTAGTTATTCTTCACTGCAATATAGGATTCGCTTAGCCAAACCCTGCCTTTTAATGTGTTATAGGCGTGATCTGCTTTGTATGGAATACCTTTCTTCAATCCAATCAGAATTCTTTGGTAATTTTCTTCGGGATCTTCCGATGCAATGATAAGCACTTGGTGATTTTTGCCTATAAATTGATCAGCAGGTGCATTTAAAATTCTGCAAAGAAAATCGTTTACAAAATTGATCGTTCCGTCAAAATCTAACTCAAAATAGCCGACAGAATCAACAATGGCATTGGTGAAACCCTCCAATTCCGAAATTTTCCTTGATGCTTCTTCCTGGGTTGATTGTAGCTCCTCAAGGTTTTGTCTCATTTCTTCTTCGTGCTGAATGAGTTGCTCACTTTGTTCCTTCGATTCTTTTAATAATTTGGCAGTTCTTGTATTAATTTTAACATTCGAAATGGTGGAGGCAATGCTTTCGCCAACTTTTTCCACAAATTCGATTTGGAATTTCTCAAATCGCTTGAAAGAAGCAATTTCAATGATACCAAAAATTTCTTCATTCATTTTTAAAGGAACTACCAATAAGCATCTTGGATTCGCTTTTCCCAAACCTGAAGTTATATGCAAATAACTATCAGGAATATCCACCATAAAAATCGTTTTCTTCTCAAGATAGCAGGTACCTACAATTCCCTCGCCTTTTTGAACGGTTTTTTTCATGTACTTCTTTCGCTCATAGGCATAAGCAGCATAAAGCTCCAGTTTAATATCTTCCTTTTCATCATCATTGACAATAAACATACCGCCCTGATTTGCACCAAGATACTTAACTAAGTTGCTAATTATATCATAAGCCAACTCATGCAAGTCGTCGTTATTTTTTCTTAAAATGTCTGCAAATCTTGCTAAACCAACTGTTCCCCAGTTTCGGTGGTCATCTTCTTTCTTTCTGGCCAATTCTTTTTCTGCAGCCAGCTGAAGGTTTTTGCGCATTTCTATCAAAGAATTACCTAAAATATCCTGATCGCTCAAAGGGGTGAAATCTGATTTGAAGTTTCCTTTGCCTATTTCGACAGAAAACTCCGACAATACTTTCAAGCTATTTACGTAGGAATTGAGTGCGCTAGCCATATCACCAATTTCATCTTTGGAAACCTTTATCACATAATCGGGCAAAATCCCCTGACTCAAGTACATAAGTATAGCTTTCAGCCTGTTAATAGGCCGGACTATGCTCGAAATAACAGCCAAAGCAATGAAAAATGAGATTATTATGATGATAGAGGCAATGGCAATAACGCCTGTTTTAAAATCATCAAATGATTTGGTCATTTGCGTGTTTGCTTCTTTGGCAACGATACGAATGTTATCTAAAAGCTTATTTAATTTTTCGAGCACCTGATCTGTGATTCTGATAACTTCCCCATTTTCTTCAACCATAGGAGTTATATCAAAGAAAACCATTGCATTATCATAATCAGTAAAATTAGAAAGACCATCCATGATATATTTATGCTTCTTGAACAGGGTGTCTTCTACTGTTTTGCAAATTTCATTAAACTCTCTTTGATAGGAAGTATCCCAAGATTCGGATAAAACCTGTATTCTTTTTTTTATGTCGCCAAATTCTACTTGATGAAGTTTTTTCAATTGCTGCTTATCTTTGGTGTCTTCTTTTCTTTCGATATAAACCCAGTTTTTAATCAACATTTTTGAGTTGCTGACCATAACATAAAGATTATTGAGTTCAGATACAGAGGGTGTATAAATCTGGATGTTTGCGTCTGCTATTTTGCGATTAGCGTTTAAATTTCTAAAGATTTGAAAATAACTCGCAAGAATCAGAATTGCTATTACGCCAAATCCGATTCCGAGTTTTATGGCAATTGTAAATCTAATATTCATGAGAATAATAATTTATAAGATTCACTCATATTATCAAAAGGTTAAAACAATTAAAAGTTAGGTTCAATTGTTTAATTTATAACATACTTCAAAATAGTGGTTTGTTTTGTCCACCGTTTTGCAAATATAGAATAAATATGTGAAAAGAAAATGAACTCGTTTTCATTCTATAACATTTGCCGCTAATCTTTCAAGACCAACGCTTAACTGCAGCTTGTTTTTCACGACTGCAGACTTGTTCATTTCAAAAGTAATTTTGTCTCCTTTTTTAAGAAAACTTATGGCAGCGCCAGATCTAATCAATCCTTCGTCCTCTGTGATCAACAAAGTACTGTTGGTTCCAATTTTCTCAATGGCACCCCGCAATAGTTGAATTGCCTGGTCGTTCGTTTTTTGGTCAGAAACGATTAGGATGTGACACCTTCCCACATCTTTAGCCGCAGCGAAGACTTTCACTTCAATTTTCTGGCTTCCTACCATTTTTGTACCCAACATTTCGTTGAGCACGGGCAGAAATTGACCTCCGCCTAAAACACCTACAACAAAATTGCCTGTTTTATAGTTGGCAGGCCAATTGATGTACTTCGTAAAATTGTAAATAAATACCGCTTTGTATTTGTAATCAGAAGATTGCTTATCCTGTCCATTTGACTGAAAAACGATGATTTGAAGCCATGCGATGAGAAGTAATTTTATTTTGATCATAAAATTTCTTTTAATTAATGATGAAAACTGGTGACCACTAATTTATAATATACTTTTCAATTATTGAAGCAATTTTGATAAAAAAAATATTAATACGCAAATTTTGACGAAATAGAATTGATATATTCTATTCATTTCACCAGTCATATAGGCTTTTATAAAATAATTATTGACGTAAATTTCTTTAGCAGAATATGATTTTTGTCAACTTGTATTTTAATTTGTTCAATAGTTTTACATTTGCAATTCAAATTTGCAGACGGGTTTTATAAAGCAATGGATAACAACTTATTTATAACAAAAAATTATGGCGGGAGGAATTATTTCTACAGAAGTACAAGCTAATCAGAATTATGATGGTGGTAATTACAAATCGGCTTTAATCGTACTTACATCTTTGTTTTTTATGTGGGGTTTTATTACCTGTATGAACGATATTTTGATCCCATTCGTGAAAAAAGTATTTGAATTAGACCGGTTTACCTCCATGCTTGTTCAGTTTGCCTTTTTTGGAGCCTATTTTGTAGGTTCAGTCATATATTTCATGATCTCTTTTTTTTGGGGCGATCCCATCACAAAAATAGGATATAAAAATGGTCTTTTGCTTGGATTGATTATTTCCGCAATTGCCTGTGCCATGTTCTTTCCTGCTGCACAAATGAAACTGTACGGATTGTTTCTGGTTGCATTGTTTGTTATGGGTATCGGATTTACACTTTTACAAATCGCTGCAAATCCCTACGTTGCTTTATTGGGAAAACCCGAAACTGCATCGAGCCGCTTGAATCTTTCGCAGGCTTTCAATTCCTTTGGAACAACAATTGCGCCTATTATTGGTGGATTTTTGGTCTTTCATTTTTTCGCAAAAATCGGCGAACCCCTTATTTCAGCATCTGGTAATCCTGTTTTGACTGATAGTGGCAGCACCATGAGTGGAGCAGGTGTTCAAATTCCCTATTTGATTTTTGCGGCAGTTTTTTTGATTTTAGCCATTGTGATAAAAATAACAAAACTTCCTGAATTTCAGAATAATGAGAAATCTGAGAAAGGCTTAGGTGCTTTAAAATTCAGACATTTAAACTTTGGGATGATTGCTATTTTTGTTTATGTTGGGGCTGAGGTCAGCATTGGTAGCCTATTTATAAATTATGCGCAAGAATTAGTAGGTTATCCGGAAATGACGGGAAAATCTTTTCTGGCCTTTTACTGGGGGGGAGCTATGATTGGTCGTTTTTTGGGTGCAATATCTTTGAATAAAGCCAACCAATCGACCGGTGGTTATATTAAAATGGCCTTGGTTTCAGTCGTAGCGTATTTGGCAATTTATTTCTTTGTTTTCATCGAAAGTGGGTTTACATTCAATTTCATGGATATTCTTCCGTTCACTATATTTTTGATTATTAACTACTTAGGCTTCATAATTGGAAAAAGTTTGCCTGGTCGCACCCTAATGATTTTTTCATTGATTATTATTGCGTTACTGGTCATAACAACACTCACTACGGGGCATGTAGCATTATGGGCCGTTATTGGAATTGGTTTATTTAATTCCATCATGTGGTCGAATATTTTTACGCTGGCAATTGACGGGTTAGGTAAACATACCTCACAAGGTTCTTCACTTTTAGTCATGATGATTTTAGGGGGGGCATTAATTCCTATTATTCAAGGGGCAGTGGCCGACAAGATGAACGGGTATCAATATTCATTCTTTATTCCTGCAATCTGCTATATGTATTTAGCTTGGTATGGATTTAAAGGACACGTCAGGAAAATGATTCAGGAATGAGCATAAAAGATGGAATTTTTTCCTCTCATTCCCTATTATATTATTCACAATCACAATTCACAATTTATTTTTTATGAAGCAAGTTGCAATAGGAATCGATTTAGGTGGTACTTCAACTGCCGTTGGTTTGGTCGATCAAAGTGGCCATGTTTTAATAGACGATGATTTCGTAACCAAAGATTTTCAGGATTTTAGAGATTTTATCAATAAGCTGCATGAGGTTATTGACAAGTTATATAATCAGGTTAAAGAAAATCAGGAAATTGAACTCTGTGGTATAGGAATCGGAGCGCCCAATGGAAACTACTATCGGGGTTCGATAGAGTTTGCACCTAACTTGCCTTGGAAGGGTATTTTGATGTTTGTTGAAGAACTTAAAAAATTCTATAATATCCCCATCGTACTTACGAATGATGCCAATGCTGCAGCCATCGGTGAAATGATATATGGCGGTGCCAAAGGCATGAAGGATTTTATTGTGATTACTTTGGGAACAGGATTAGGCAGCGGGATTGTTGCCAATGGTAAGTTGATTTATGGAGCTGATGGATTTGCCGGAGAATTAGGTCATACCATCATTCGCCATAACGGGCGCTTTTGCGGTTGTGGCTTACAAGGTTGCCTCGAAACTTATGTATCGGCAACAGGCTTAAAACGAACGGTATTTCACATGCTTGCTCGTTTTAGTTACCCCAGTGATCTGAGAGACAAAACATTCAATGAAATTACTTCAAAAATGGTAGCTGAGGCAGCACAACAAGGCGACAAAATTGCAATAGAATCTTTTGAATACACGGCTAAAATACTTGGACAAAAACTTGCCGAAGCTGTTGCTTACACAAGTCCTGAAGCCATTTTTCTTTTCGGTGGATTGGCGCAGGCAGGTGATATTCTTTTTGTACCAACCAAAAAGTATATGGAAGATAATCTTTTAAGAATATTCAAGAACAAAGTAAAAATTCTTCCATCGGGAATTCCTGATCAATACGCTGCTGTGCTGGGTGCAAGTGCTTTGGTTTGGGCAGAGATTGAAAGACTTAAGCAATAAGAAGATTTTGTCAGAGGATATTGAAGGTTCGAAATTGTGGATTGTGGAGTTATCAACCCACATTTATTAAATTTCTTACATACCTGCAATCAAGGCACTCAAGCGTAGATGCGCAGACAGAGCGGGCTGGAGAATATAATGGATCGCATAATTTCTTACTGGTCAGAATTATTGACAGATCGGGTAGATACGCAATGCTTTGCGTATCTGCATAATACCAAGGTATATTCAGAACTACTGAAACAGCGCAAACTATTATATTGCATTTTTTCTGAAAAATGCAGTAAATTTGTGTTTCAATCGACGATAGATATGTAAAAATTAGACCTTGGAAATTCCGAATTTAGAAGCATAATTGAGAACAATAACTACTTCGTAAATAAGTCTTTATTTATTGAAGAGGTTATAAACTGTCAAAGTCAAGTTATTTTATTGCCACGACCAAGACGATTTGGAAAGACGTTGAATTTATCAATACTGCATTATTACTTTGATATAAACCAATCAGATAAATTAAATCTATTTAGAAATTTGAGAATTTGGGAAACAGACATCGATCTTAAGGAGAAATATGCAAAATATCCTGTAATTTTATGATACGACTAAATATTTAATAAATAATGAAATCAGAACTCGTGATTTTGACATAATGAAGATACTTGGATAAATAAAACTTCCAAATTAAGAATCAATTTTGTATCATAAAATTCAGAACTATTGAAAGGCATGTATAAATAACAGGAGTTTACCAAAATCTATTCGCAAAACATTACTGTTGTTTTTGGTAATGATCTTATTGTAAATTGAAAAGTATTTTTCTTCTAACTTTTTTCTTGATAAAAAAGTTACAAAAAATCAAGAATATAATAACGGCATGAGTTTTTCAGAATTGTCCAAAATAACTGACAGATTTGCTTTGTATCTTTCTGAAGCCATTGTTTTTAAATAATATGCCTTCGTATTATGTAAACAATCGATGCATAGATCTGTCAATTATTTCGCCCAACAAGGAATTACGCGATCCATTATCTTCGTCAGCCCGCTCCACCGACATACCTTCGATTGAGTGCCTTGATTGTAAGTTTGTAAGCATAATTTTGAAAAAATGCAACAAAATAGTTTGCGTTGTTTCAGTAGTTCTGAATTTATAAGAAATGATTCTTTTTTAGCGATATTCTTTTGAAAAATGAAAAGTTAAATCATATAATTACGAGTTCTGAACCCAAACATTGTATCTTCGAAACCCACAAAAAAATGTAACGTCGCATGTGCTTGGTCGATATTTTACTAATGCCGCATGATAACACAAAATACGGAATTGTGATTGAAATTAAACAAATCGCCCCCTGAAGAATTTAAGTTGAAGACCGAAAACACAATGAAAAAAATCTCTTGCTGCTTTTGATTATACAATAAAAGTAACAAGAGAAATTTTAATACCAAACCGAAAAGTTTATCAAAAGCATTGACTGATGATAAACTTTTCAATCAATTACAAACCATTACAATAGCATAGCATTGATTATTATATATAACTCAGAAATTTATAAATAAAACTATTCAGTCTATTAGATCTGTTGTTGTTTTATTGTAAACTCTGATTTATTACTTTGAGAACTCCAAATATTTTTCGCCGCAATCAGAAAAGATCGTAAATTGATTTTGTGCATTTCCAGAATTTTGAATCGTGATCGTATTTTCCTTAAATAAGGCTTGTACAGAACCTGGCTCATTGTTTTCTATACGACCATCGAAAGTAAGTCGGTAAGAATCTTCTTCTTTGCTAAAAATGATATTTCCCGACATATCAATAATGCCTCCCATACCTTTAAAGAAATACTCAAATTGAGACTTCACTTTTTTTATGGTGAGTTTTAAATCACAGCCGTTTGCGGGTAATTTGTAATTCCCAGCCAGATCAGGTAAATCATATTTGGGTTCGGTATCTTCTGTATTACCATTATAATTTTTTCCTGAACTTTTTTTAAATTCTAAAAATTTATCGGGACAATCTTCAAAAAAGGTGTACTGATTCATGGCATTCCCGTAGTTCTGAATACTGAGGGTATTATCTTTATAAAGACCTTGACGTGATTTTGGTTTATTATTTCCAGTAGTAGGGCCATCGAAAGTTACGTAACAACCATCGGATTCGTTTGTAACTAATGCAAAACCTTCAGCATCAATGTTTTTACCTTTAATATGGTATTTAAAATTATTGGATTCCTTAATAAATGTTATCACAATATCGCAGTTCTTTTCAGGCAACCTATAAACACCCGAAATATCAGGAGTTGCACTATTTGATTCTGAATTCTGCATTCCCGCAACACTATCTTTGTTGGAATTTTTGTCATTCCCGCTATTATTGCAAGCATAACTAAAAATAGCTATCATTACAATCATTAAAATTTTTCGGATCATATTTTTATTTTTTTAAGAACATTGATACTTATGGTGATTAAAACTATTGCTTTTTTTGCCAATCGATCAAAATAAAACGACCATCAACTTTTTTTATGGTTGCTTTCATGAAATTTGATGTTTTATCAATTTCTCCGGTAACTGGGCTATAAATACCAACAATAGCAGTATATAAGCCATCTCCATTATCGGACAATTCTTCTATTTTAGCTGAAGCCTCTGGTGAATCTGATTCTCTTGTATAAAAATATCCATCTTTGTAGGTAATATGGCCGTCCATATTTAAGGGCTCTTTTATTTCTTTACCAAAATATTTGGCAATTAGTTCATTAACCAATGATATTTTGATCTTCATATTCAGCCCTTCTTCCATATTGGCTTTTTCAAATTTTCCTTTCTCGAAAACATAAAAATAATGTACGCCAAAAGTAAAGAGTTGATCATCATTTTCTCCATCTTTTGTAATTGGCTGTAAATCAGTTTTAACAAAATAATTAAACATTTCAGTTAGCGCCTTCATTTCGGCATCTTCTAGCTTAACTGTAGCTTTAGACTCGTTTTGCGTTGTGCTACCCTGTTTTGAATTACATGATGTATTCCAAACAAATAAAATACAGATGAATACATAGACTAAAATCTGTAACCAATTTCTTTTCATAATAATTAAGATTAATTAATTTATATTTAAAAATTCGAATAGGACAAATATAATGATTGTTTGTAATAATCCTAACTTTTCAGAAATAGTTTTTCAACCAACCTGAGATGACTGTATTTCCTAAATACTTCCTCTACTTTTAATTCTCAATCATAGGTAATTAATTCGCAATTATGAAATCACAGAAAAATTGAGGTTTATGAAAGTTGAGCGAAATTTTATAATAGGTTTTCCAAAGTCAATAGATTAAAAATCTAAAGAGTTTGGAAGTGAAAACAAATTGCTTTCGCTTGAAAAAGGAAAACTCCACTCAGAAATTGAAGTTTTATAAATAAATTCGGTTTTATTTCGTATCTTTGAAGAAAATATTGGGTATGGAAATAAAAAACATTGAAACAAAAAAATGGTTTTTCGACAATTTAAATGAACGCCAAAAAAGGCAATTTGCTGCTATGCTTGCGCAGGATTTAGGCTTTGGGGGACAGGTCTTCGTCAGCAAAATTTTTAATATTGAAACAGACACAGTGAGACGTGGTTTATCTGAATTAGTAGCAAGAGAATTCCTTCCAATGAATAGAGTTAGAAAACCAGGTGGTGGAAGAAAAAAGAAATCGAAGCCAAATCAGAAATAATTGCCAATGATTGAGAGAGGCAACGCAAGATTATCTCAAAGGTCAATAACAATCTTCTGAAAATATATAGGTTGCATTGTGTCCATGTCGTTCACAATTATTGCAGAATGCACATAAACAATTAATTAACAAAATAGTGAAAATAAAACTACGACTTTTTTTGGTCACAAAATAAATCCTATTTTCTATATTAGATTAAACATGGAAACTATAATCCATCATAGTATTTCGGACTTATATAAAACGCTAGGGTTGCGCTTTGAGAATGAATTAGACTTTACCATTCTGAGTATTCCCTGCATCCACCCACAAATCCCCTTTAAATCGTCAAATTTAAGAGCAGACTACTACTCTTTCATTCTAACCATAGAAGGTTCGGGAGTTTACTATTTGGATGACAATAAATTTCCTTTCGATTCAGAAACCTTTTACTATACAAATCCGGGACATTTAAAATCTTATGAACTCAATGAATCGAAAGAAGCCTATATCATTACTTTAAATGAAAACTTTTTGCGGGAAAATGTTCATCCGCAGATTTTCAGCGAATTCCCTTTTTTGTTGGCCGAAATAGTGCCACCAATAAAACCAGCACAAGATGAATTTGAAGAATATTCTTTCCTCTACAAGCAAATACTTTGCGAATTCAACAAAAATTCTAAATACAAAAACAAAATTATGGGAAACCTTTTTCTTGTTTTGCTTTTAAAAATTAAAGAGAAATATTGGTTGGATTACAATCCTATAGAAGAAGGGAACAGAAATTCGCAAATTGTAAAATCATTCAAACAACTGTTGGAAAAAGAGTTCAAGAAAATTTTGGAAAACCATGAAAACGACAGCAAATTGCAAGTGCATTATTTTGCCGAAAAATTGAATTTGCACCCAAATTATCTGAATTCTGTTATAAAAAGTAAAACTGGCAGAACTGTTAATGATTGGATTTCGAAACGAACCCTATCTGTAGCCAAATCTCTTTTGAATAGCACCACTTACTCCTCAAAGGAAATAGCCTATAAATTAGGTTTTAGTGAACCAACTCATTTTAGCCGTTTTTTTAAAAAACAGACTCAACTGTCGCCAAATACCTATCGAAAATCGAATAAAACTTAAAGAATCTTTGAAATTGGTCATTTCTCGTTTGTTTGAGGTTATGGTAAAAACTCCATATAAGATTATCTTTGCATTGTAAACTTAAAAAATAGAAAACAATGGAAACACCAACGATGAAAATAACACCAACATTTCGAAATGGGATAGGCATGCCCCCCCTTGGATTTGGTACTTACCAATTATCGACAGAACAAGCAGAACTTTCTGTAAAAGAAGCATTGACAGTCGGATTCAGGCATATCGATTCGGCCGAAGGTTATTACAACGAAGAAGGCACTGGTAAAGGAATAAAATCAGCAAATATTGCCAGAGAGGAAATATTTGTAACCACAAAACTTTTCCCCGGTTTTCAGGCATGGGGAGCTCCCGAAAAAACTTACGAGCAAACCATTGAAACTTTGAAAAAACAACTTAAGCAGCTTCAGCTCGACTATGTTGATTTGTACCTGATACATGCCCCATTGGCAGAACTCAGGCTCGAACAGTGGCGTGCTTTGATTGAACTAAAAAAAATCGGGCTTACCAAACATATAGGAGTTTCGAACTACAATGAACATATTATAAAGGAGATTATCGATGCAGGTATGGCTAAACCCGAAGCAAACCAAGTAGAATTTCATCCTATTTGTAACAGGATGGATTTGACGCGCTATATGAAAGATAATTCAATAGTTCCTATTGCTTATAGCTCGCTTGCTCCTCTTTCAACTTGGCGAACCGAAGAAGGACAAGGGGGTGAAGTTATGGCCGAAATTAAAAAGGAAAGCCAATGGGTAATAAACGAAATTGCTACCAAACTTAAGGTATCGGAAGCCAAATTGTTATTGAGGTGGGGAATGCAACAAGGTTATAGCGTACTGACAAAAAGCAATAAACCCGAGCGCATTCGCGAAAATTTTGATGTGTTTAGTTTCGAAATACCCGATTCGGATATGGAACAATTGAACCAACTAAACAAGAATCAGCCTATTGCATGGGCGGCAAGTGGCCTCAATCCAATGGAAGCGGCACCAGCTCTCAAATCAAAAAAACTATAAAAACGAGGAGGACTTAAATGCCAACAATTACCATTGCCATCGATAAATTAAGCGATGAAAAAAAGAAACAATTGGTAGAAAATCTTACCAAAGAAGCGGTTGCAATAACGGGATATCCATCCGAGTTCTTTTTTGTCTATATACATGACTATCCAAATGAAAATATTGGTGTAGGAGGCAAAACTTTAAAGGAAATAAGAGGACAGTAATACGTTTTTCTGTTACTATAAGCTAAAACTAAAAAATGAACCATAATGAATAAAAGAAAAATAGGAAACAGCAATTTGCAAGTATTCCCAATCGGGCTGGGAACCATGGGGATGTCAGAATTTTATGGCGAAACCAGCGAGGCGCAATCCATATACACCCTTCATAAAGCCATTGAGTTGGGGGTCGATTTTTTCGATACCGCTGATATGTATGGTAGTGGACACAATGAAAAATTGCTCGGCAAAGCGCTGAAAGGCAAATTTAGTAAAATAACCCTTGCAACAAAATTTGCTAATATGCGAGGATCAAACGGTGAATTTCTTGGCATCAATGGTAAACCTGAATATGTAAAACAAGCTTGCGAAGCAAGCTTGAAGCGATTGGGCATCGACACCATCGACTTATACTACTATCACCGAGTTGACCCTGAGACTACTATCGAGGAAACAGTGGCCGCCATGGCCGAACTGGTAAAAGAAGGAAAAGTGAGATATATCGGCTTATCCGAAGTTAAAGGTGAAACACTAAAAAGGGCGTGTGCCATCCATCCCATTTCCGCAGTGCAGTCTGAATATTCCATCTGGACAAGAGATGCTGAAGAAGCCAATATGAAAGAATGCCGAGAGTTGGGAGTTACAACGGTTGCTTACAGCCCACTTGGAAGAGGTTTTCTTACGGGTAAATTCAATAAAACAACAGACCCAAATGACTATAGAAGCCACTTACCAAGAATGCAAGCAGAAAATTTTGAATCGAACAAAAAAATCCTTGTAAAAGTGGAAGAAATTGCTTCATATAAAAATGCAACAGCTTCCCAAATTGCACTTGCTTGGGTTCTTGCAAAAGGGGAAGATATTATTCCAATCCCGGGTACAAAAAGAGAAAATTATTTGATCGAAAATTTAGAAGCTGTAAAAATTCAGTTGAATAATGATGAAATTGTGGAATTGGATAAATTATATACACAAGTAAGGGGCTCTCGTTACGATACTTATTCAATGAATCACACATTACAATAAAAAGTCATATTGATGGAAATGTTTTTCACGGTGTAACATAGAACAAATACAGGCACTGATCGTAATAATAGAATAGCGATAAGACAGATGGTAATTCAGTTGAATAAAATTCTAAAAGAACTATAAGGTATCAATTTATGGTTATGGTGTTTATAAATCCCCTTAATTCCGCAGAATTTTTTCAACTTGTATAACAAACAATAGTCTGCTTAAATATATTTTCAATTTTTTGATGAACTAAAATTAGAGTAATTTGCGGACAAACAAAAAACACTTGCGGATTTAAGGTAGGAATTAATTTTCAAAAAGGCTGAAAATTAATTTAGTCTTTGTAATGAATAAAGGAAATAAACTTTCTCTATCATTGGTATATAGAATAAAAACATAAGAGTTTATGCTCAATAAAATAATAGAAGCGAATTTTGTCAGTTATATTTATAAAAGGACTCAGTTGTTATTGTGTGTCAATAAAGAGTTTTTTAAATGATGATGTAGTAATCAATATTTTATAAGGGGATAATTTTTTAACACCAGATATTATACATGTAAATCATTTATTTATGAGGCGATTATGAATTTTTCAAATGAGTTTTGAAAGTGCGGACAAAAAAATAGTACGCAATTGACAATGTAATCCAAGTTTGGATCATTTTCTTTCTGTATGGCATAGTCGCCAATAATAGGTAGAAAAATACCTGCAATAATAGCAAGCGATAGAAAAATAAATTTTTTCGTATTTAATAAGCAAATTTTTACGATTCAGCATTAACCCTAAAGATAAAAAGCATAGTCCAAATTGTTTTTTGTTGTAAGTGTAAAGATGTAAATTATTTCAATCGATTAATTGCCTTTATTGCAGAATTGTAAGAATTATATTAGAAGAAATGCAATAAAATTGCTTGCGCTTTTTCAACAGTTTTAAGATTTAGCAACTAAGCTACATTTTAAAAAAGAAGCAATGCTTCGAAACCTTTGTGGAAATTAAAACAGACCTCTTTTAAAGCCATGTAATGGCGATACCTATTAAATACGAGCTATTCCCCGATTTAAAGTTTTATTACTCGATATGTAGTGAAAAAAAATATAGAAACTATATCCAAGTATAAATGTTTTACATTTATACTTGAATATAGTTCAAATCAGAGAAGCCTACAAGGAGGCATGTTACAAGTTGGAACTCTAATTTTTAATCATTTTAACAGATTGATTATCAATCCTAATAAAGTAAATTCCGCTGTTTTGATTTTTCAAATCCACAGAAAACTCAGTCTTGTTTGGATTTGCAGTTAGAATTCGCTTTCCTGTAGAATTAAAAATCTCAACAGATTCTAATATTTTATTACTGGTTATTAAAAACTTATCATTTGTTGGGTTTGGATATGCCTTTATTTTTGGAAACTTAATATCATCAACGGAATCTATATAATCAAAAAATATACAATCATAACCATTTTGATTTTCGTATATTAATTCATTATTATCATGCACGCATAAAAGTTTTGCATCTTCGTACTGAAAGTAAAACAATCCTCTATTTGAGCCAATTCCTGAAATCCAATATAATCCATCCTCACCATATTCAGTCATGTATAATACTTTCCTTTTTTCCCCAAAAAATTCAATTGAATCGGTTGAATGAACTGTGTATTCGTATAATCCAATCGTTATACTTGATCCAGAAATAAGTTCAAAATCATAAATCTTCGTTTCCTCGGTAGAACCATCTTCGATATAAAAAATTATATTGCCATCGTTAATCTCACGAATAAATCCCTTTTTTGTTACATTAATTGTGCCTGAATTAGATGGACCACTATATATACTATCATAAAGTACTTTGTACAAATTTTCATTTATAGTAGAGTCGCCATCTAAGTAATAAGAATGCGTATCAAACAAAGAACAATTGCACGTTGCATAAAATGAATATAAATCATTCCACTTTTTGGTTTCATTTAGAAACACTTGCCCAAATGAAGATGTAATCTTCAATACGATTAATAATGTCAAAATTAGTTTCATAATTCTACGGTTTTATATTTATACTTGAATGTACAAAATTTGAAAGCAAAAATACGAAATTACCAAGGTGCATTCAATTGATTCTTTAAATTTTTTACAAAAAATTTTGTGATTCAATTTTTTTTTTATCTTTATGCAATCTATATTTTCCTGAAGTGCCTGAACTCAAAATGATTCGATCATTTACACTAAAATTTTTGAATATCAAGGTTCGGGAATACTTCGATTTTCAAATTCACTAACTTATAAAATATTCTATTTATGAATGGCAGTCCTACCATCAAGTTCTACGGTGGCGAACAATTTCCACTTGAACTCCACAAAGTAAGAATCGTACAAAAATTAAATCTTCACCCCATCGATTTCAGGTTGAAGTGCATTGAAGAAGCCGGTTTCAATTCATTTTTGCTCAATAATCGTGATGTATTTCTTGATATGCTCACCGATAGCGGTACCAACGCCATGAGCGACCGTCAGTTGTCATCTATGATGGTAGCCGATGATTCTTATGCAGGTTCCGAAAGTCATTATCGTTTGGTAAGTGCAATCGAAGAAGTTTTAGGGCAAAAATTATTTTTACCTGTTCATCAAGGTAGGGCAGCGGAACACATTATTTCGAAAACTTTTGTAAAACCCGGTCAGGTAATTCCAATGAATTATCACTTCACAACCACCAAAGCGCATATTGAAATACCCGGTGGTCAAATTCTCGAAATTTTTACCGACGAAGCACTCAAAATAAAGAGTGATGTTCCATTTAAAGGCAATATTGACATCAACAAATTAAAAGAAGTTATTGCTCAATATGGTCGTGAAAAAATTGCTTATGTACGTATGGAGGCTTCTACAAATTTGATTGGTGGTCAGCCTTTTTCTATGCAAAACATGCGCGATGTGAAAAAACTATGTGTTGACAACCAACTCATGTTTGTTTTGGATGCCAGCCTGATAGGAGAAAATGCATACTTCATCAAACAACGTGAAGCTGAATTCAAAAACGCAGAAATCAAAGATATTTTGATCGAAATGTGTTCTTATGCAGACATAACCTATTTTTCGAGCCGCAAAGTAAGTTCAACACGCGGTGGTGGAATATGCACCAACAATGAAAGTTTATTCAATGCCATGAAAGATTTAGTTCCTTTATATGAAGGATTCCTGACTTATGGCGGCATGTCAACCCGCGAAATTGAAGCAATGGCGGTTGGCTTGCGTGAAACTACTGACGATACAGTGATTTCTCAATCTCCTTCTTTCATCAAATATTTTGTTGAAGATTTAGATAAAAAAGGACTGCCTGTTGTAACTCCCGCCGGAGGTTTAGGCGCTCACGTGGATGCAAAAGGATTTTTACCCCATGTGCCTCAAAGCCAATACTCTGCTGGTGCATTGGTTGCAGCTTTCTACATTGTTTCGGGTATCAGAGGCATGGAGAGGGGCACTATTTCAAGTGTTAGAGATAAAGATGGAAATGATATACTTGCCGATATGGAATTGATGCGACTTGCATTCCCCAGAAGAGTATTTACACTTTCGCAGACCAAATATGCAATGGACAGACTTCAGTGGCTTTATGACAACCGTGAATTGGTAGGTGGACTCGAATTTGTTACCGAGCCTGCGGTTCTGAGGTTTTTCTGTGGTAGATTGAAACCTATTGGAGACTGGACACAAAAATTGGTTGCCAAATTCAAGGCAGATTTTGGTGATAGTTTATAAGCTCAATTTAATATATGAAAATAATGGAAACGTCTCTGAAAATGAGCGTTTCCATTATTTTTTTTAATCCTTTAAAATATCCTTTCTCACTTTCTCCAAATCTTCTTCGAAAAGCAAGAATCCATCTTTTCTCATTTTTACAAAGTCAGCTTCATTGAAATGTCCTTTGAAAATCGAAAAAAATGCATCTTCATGATAATTAGCCCAAATCAAAAGATACGAAATTTTGCTTGCCTGTGGATCTGATTTAATAGGATGCAACAAAAATTTAGTCCACCAATCTTTTTCATCATGTTTAGAATAGCCCGTTTCTGTTAGTGCCGAAATTTTTTTATGCTTTTCGGCAAGCGAGGTAACTATTTTTATTCTATTGACAAACTTGCTGCTATTATTCGCCTCCACATCTCTATAAATATCTATGCCCATGACATCTACATAATCATCACCCGGATAACGTTCCATATACTGTTCTTCATTTGCAATGGTATCAGGGGAATAGGCGTACAATAAATTGTGAACACCTTTTTCGTCTCGCAAATACGTTACTGTGTATTGCCATAAGTCAATAAATTCTTGTTTAGTGCAGTGGGTTTGTCCCCACCAAAACCATTTACCTGTATGCTCATGAAAAGGTCTAAAAATTAAAGGTATAAGCTCTCCATTTTTTCCTTTCAGCGAAAAACAAAAATTGGCTACATTGTCTAATACTTGTTTATAATTTTCATTCAGCGAACCACCCGGGATTAGTTTATTTACAATTTGTGTGGTATCCTGACACCCTTTTCCTGTAAGTAAATTATCCATGTGAAAACTTGCTGTAGAAATGCCTCCACGATTGTAGGCTTTTGTGATGTGCTTAGCCAGATAATTTCCGTGTTCGTGCATCCAACCCAAGTCCCAACCATATATAGCAGGATAACTGCCACAAACATCTTTAACATCACAACCATATCGTTTCTTATAACCGTATCTGCGCATTGTGGCTTCTTGTTGGCCATATAAAACATTTTTACCACTTATGTTTGCCAGAAGTTGATAGGTTTCAAGGGTTTCCTTGGTAACATTTTTATCAATGGGTTGCGCATTTATAAATAAATATGATAATGTAAGTGTAAAGCAAATGATTAAGTTTTTAACTGTCATAATTTTATCTATTAATTTTTGTAAGATTAATGCCTTGTGAAATAATCATTTATATGACAATTATCAAACAAGTTACTATGATAATCATTGCTCCTCAATACTCACCAATTCTACATCATAAACAATCGTTGATCTGGGAGGAATTCTTTCAAAGTCGCCCAGTAAGCCAAATGCTAAGTATGGTGGCATAATAAAGTGCGCTTTTGATCCTTCTTTCATCAACAAAACACCTTGTTCTAACCCTTGCGCAACACCACCTTCTCCGATCCTGAATTTTTTTTGTCCAAGAGAATCAGAACTGTAACAAACAGAGCCATCCAATAGTTGAATTTTATAGTTAATAACTGCAAAAAAACCTGTTTGTGCATTCCTTCCATCACCTTCCTTATAGATTGAATACCAAAGTCCTGAGGCATTTTGTTGCATTTTCCAGTTTCTTCTTCGGATGAAACCCTCGATTACTTCAATATCCTTGATTATCAATCCTTTATTTGCCAATACAAGCGGTTCTTTGTGAAATTTGTCGAATTCCTCCTTGCTCATAGAATCTTTTTCTTTCTCATTGCAAGAAAAAAAAGAGGCCATGATCAATAAACACAAAATACAGAAAAACTTATGAAAAATAGGGCTCATTGTATTTGATTTTTAATCTTGTTTTTTTAAAACTATTTTAATAAACACATTTATAAGATCAACTATTCTATTCCCCTTATTTATAAAAATTATTCTCAAATGCAAATTTACCTTTCTTTTTAAGGATCAACATTTTCCATATTGCATTTAAGAATCCCAATCCATAAGCAAAAAGTTGAACGAAGGACGCAAAAATACAAAGGACTGATACTTTTAGGTTTTTCGTTTGAACCAAGGCATCCATAAAGAGTAAAAGAGAATAAAAAACAAGAGGTAAAAATGCCCACCAAAAAATCAGACTCATTAAGCATAAAAATATAGCACCGCACACAAAAGCAGCAGGTAGGAAATGCACCAAAGAAAGTGATTTTGGATGATTAAGATAAAGATTGATGCGAGCCATTCCTGAATTGAAAATTTGTTTGAAAAACTTTCTAAAATCAGTGCGCCTCTTATGGAAAACGAAGGAAGTTTCGATGAACCGAACACGAAATCCCATGGCAAAAATCCTCAAACTCATATCAATATCTTCGCCAAATCGCATTTTAGAAAATCCCTGCGTTTCTTTAAAAACTTTTTGCGTAAATCCCATATTAAAACTACGAGGGTGAAATTTATCCAATTTTCTTTTCCCACCTCGAATTCCTCCGGTGGTAAGAAATGAGGTCATCGCATAACTTATTGATTTCTGGATATTTGTAAATGAAGAATGAGCCATATCCGGTCCTCCATAAGCATCAAATTCCTCCTTTTTCAATTCCTCGTTGAGGCTTTCAAAATAATGCTCAGGAATTAAGCAATCAGAATCAAAGAAAACGATGAACTGGCCATGGGCTTTTTCTGCTCCGTAATTGCGACTTAAGCCTGGTCCCGAATTCAATTTGAAAAAATATTGAATATTTAGCTTGCTTCTAAAATCATTGAAAACATCTATGCTGGTAATCTCAGAACCGTCTTCAACAATAATGACTTCAAACTCTTTATAGGTTTGTGCGCATAAACTTTCCAACAGTTCTTTTACTTCTATAGGTCTGTTAAAAACCGGAATGACAACACTGTACTTTACTTCCATTATTTAGTATGGTTTCTTATTCACAATTAATTGTGCAACTACCTTATCAATAGGTAATTGAAAAATATCTGGATGGATCTCATCAAAAGGTAGCCATCGGAAGGCCTGTGCTCCTTTTTCTAAGCTCTCATAATCATAAGGAATTGTTGATATTCTAAATCTGGGTGGTTCTGTAAAACGAGTTCTGTAATAGATACTGATCAATTGTTTCTCTGGATTTCCGTAGGATTCCTGAAAAAATTCTGTTGTATAAAAATGGTCGATGATTTTAACAGTCTGACCAAATTCTTCCATTGCTTCCCGATAAATGCAATCCTGAATTCCTTCACCCAGTTCCAGTCCACCACCCGGCAATTTTGTGAAGTTCTGACTCCAAATAAACTCATCACTCAATAATAGCTCTCGCTTCTCATTGAATATAATCTGATACACACGAATATTGAAATATTTAAGCATTTTTCCCTTTCCATTATTAGACAAACAATGAACAATGAATAACTTTGTCAAAATTATTCATTATTCATTATTCATTATTCATTCATTTACTCTTCCAAATAACTTAAGTTCGGACTCACTTTGAAATTTTCAGCCAAAGAAAGCAATACTTCCTTTTTGAGCTTTCGCGGTGTGCAGCCAGTGGAAACAGCCTTGATATATATTTTGGCTACTTTTTCTGCTGTATCAATCAAACCGAATGCCATATCGAGATTTCGTCCTGTGGCAAGCACGCCGTGCTGCTCCCAAATGACAATTCGATGATGCCTAAATTCCTCTGCCGTTGCATTGGCGATTTCAATAGAACCGGGCATCATCCATTTTACAAATCCCACACCTTCAGGGAATACAACAATACACTCAGTATGCATCTCCCAGATCAATCTTGAAATACGCTTTTGATCCAGCTCATGCATATAAGTAAGTGCTATCAAATGAGGAGTATGTGTATGAATAACAGACCGATCCGTGTTATTTGAAATCATCTTCCTGATTTGCAAAATTCCAAGGTGTGCACGCAATTCCGATGTAGGTCTTGCGCTGCCTTCAAATCCCCAAATAATTCGATAGTTCTCTCCTTTTTCGTCTAAGGTAATAATACCCACATTTCTTTCTGGGTTAATTTCTATGTTACGCAGAAATCTGCCGGTTCCACTCACAAGAATTGTTTCACTTGACAAATCAGGATAGGATGCACCAATAGGAATCCAATCCGATTTGGGAGGATAGTTCAAAAACTCTTCCAATGAACCACTTGTCATTCGAATACTGATGTTGCCACCGTTTCCTTCGGCCCAGCCTTTGCGCCAAATATCGGAGCTTACTTTTATTAAATCATTTACATTTTTGGAGGAGTACATATTTCTCTGATTTAGTATTTTTATAATATGACAACTGAAACCAATTCAGTGCGAGTTTGTGTTGCCTTTAAAACACGTATTCTGAAATTTGCAATGGTAATTTCCTGATTAATTTTGGGAATATCTTTATGATGATGCAGCAGTAAACCATTCAATGTTTCGTAACCAGCTTCAAATGGCAATTCTATGTTGTATTTTTGGTTCAGGTAGTCGATCTCTAATCTTCCTGCAAAAATAAACTCATTCTCGCTTAATTGCTTTTCTATCAAATCCTCTCGATCATGCTCATCCGAAATTTCACCGAAAATTTCTTCAATAATATCTTCAATTGTAACCATTCCTGCCGTTCCGCCTACCTCATCTACAACCACCGCCACGTTTTTATTTTGTTGTATAAAAGTGCTTAATAAATTTTTTGCCGACATCGATTCTGGAACAATCATGATTGGGCGCAATTTTGAACGAATACTTTCCGGTTTCTTAAAAAGATCCAGCGATTGAAAATATCCAATAATACGATCAATATTTTCTTCATATACAAGAATTTTTGAATAACCGGTTTCAACAAATTTCTCGTGCAGATCGCTTAATGGTTTTTCGACATCTATCGCAATGATTTCGTTTCTAGGTATATAGCAAGCCTTAACTTTAACATTGGAAAATTCGAGTACATTTTGAAAAATTCTTAATTCATGCTGTATTTCTTCTTGGCTTTCATTTTCAGGTTTCACTTCATTGATTAGGTTTTCCAAATCTATTTTTTCAAAAATGTTACCAGGATTTGATTTTATATAATGCTTTTTGTTAAACACCTTTTGCAAAAAATCCGAAAGTAAAACAATAAGTTGGGATATAGGAAAAAGGATGATATAAAAGATTTTTAGCGGAATAGCAATGAAATTAAGCGCCTGATTGGGGACTGCCCGAAAAATTGCTTTTGGGATAAAATCGGCAAGGAGAAGAAAGATTGTGGACGATATCAAAGCATTCAAAACCAAAGCTAAAGCTTCATTTTGGGTGAAAATATGCAATAGAGGATTCAGAAGATTGGCCATGGCAAAACTAAAAACAACCAACGCTATATTACTGCCAACCAATATGGTAGCAAGCAATCGATTGGGTTTTCGGATAAATCCTGAAATAATGCGGGAAGCAAACAAGCCCTTTTTCTTTTCCAGTTCTATACGCAATTTGTTGGAGGACAAAAATGCCGTTTCTGAACCTGAAAAAAAGGCCGCAACAAGAACAGTAGATATTATGACAACAACAATTTGAAGCATTGTGTTGGATATATGTTCATTATAAAGATTCCTTATTGTTTTTCCTTACCGATCTTCTTAAGCTATATACGGCAAAAGAAAGTGCCGAAATTACAAAAAATAAATAGCTTTTCCCAATTCCATTGTTGATGGTTTCGATCAAACCGATGATAAAGGAAATAATTCCACAAACCATCCAAACATACTCTATGACTAAAGCTGTATTGTTTTTCATTTGAAGCGTTTCAATTAATTATATTGTATGTTTTTTTTGGGTTTTCCATTAATCGTTGTTCACGTCGCCACTTACAGAAATGAACTCATAATCTGTAAAATCTACATTGGATCTAAATCCTCCTTTTCCTTGTATATCAGAACCATCAGCGGTGGTTATCCTAACAAATTTTTGGGTATAAAGAATTTGTTTTTCCTCATCGGCAAAGAGATGTTCTGTTCTCAAAGTATCCCCTTGAATATTGACAATGACTACATTGTATTTTGCTTCCCAAAGCTTTTTATTCTTGAAGTATTTTGCCCAGTCTGCCTTGAGGTCTGAGTATGCTTTTCCTTCTTTATCGTAAAAAATTGCTTTGATACCTTTTGGGAAAAGTGTGGTGGGGTTCTCTTTTCGTGAATTATATGAAAGTAGCTCCGGGGCAAAGGTTTTCATTCGCAAAACAGAGGAATCCGTATAATAAATGTCTATGTTTTTTGCAAACATTTCGGGCATGGTATCAAGTTTCAATACCTTGTTTATTTCAACCATGCTGTTTTGGCATGCTGTAAATAAAACAACGAGCAATACGAATGCTGCTAATAAAATGCTCTTTAAGCAATTATGAAAGAATGAATTATTCATATCTTCTTTTAATAAACCATATATCGTTCAATGATAGTGCTATGCATGCCTGAAAATAATTTTCGCGAATCAAACCATTGCTTGTACTTCCTCTTTGTCCTAAAATAAAAGAGACACTCGTCATGGTTCCACTTCCTTTTTTGGGTAAAGCCAATCCAAACGTAACACCCTTATCCTGAATAGATTGACCCAGTATTTTTAAATTCGAATTTGAATAGAAAAATCCTGCTCTGTATCGAATATTATTAAAAAATTTAGGTGAACCTATCTGAGGAATATATTGCAAACCCAAAGAAACGGAACTGCTATTTTGATAAACAGCTTGGGGTTCATCATTGACTAAAAGATTTTCCCAATTTTCATATCGATAATCGAGTAGGAGGGTCAATTTCTTTTTCCATTGAATAGAAATTCCGCCTCCGATTCCCATAGGCAAATCCGTTTGCTTTTTCTTGCTCAAATTGTCCTGAATGGTATCCTCTTTTACCAAATTATTTATTAGGCTTTTACTATAAATTATCTTGCTGTCATAAGATTGTATTTTGGTCTGATTATCAAATGTAATTCCCAAAGAACCTGTAAAATTTTCGCCCCAAACGGGATGCGCCTGTAGGCCAAAATTCCATAATAGCCCTTTAACTCTTGAATTGACAATAGTCGCAGAGCTAACACTTATGTATTGTTCATTCGGATAATCCAAATGTGAAACGTATTGTCGCTTCATGTTTCCCCATAAATAAGAGGCTTGGAAACCGAGGCTTAAAAACTTTAAAGGTTTGATGGCATTGGAAAAAAAGATTTGAGATATTCCTCCATCACCCGTAAAATTGTCTATAACCGTTTCTCCATTCAACTCTTGGCTCGTTTCGATCTCATATCCGATACTACTGAATGGTTTTATCCCAAAACCCATGTAATACCAATTGTTTACCGGAAAAGCAATTTGCAGGTAATTAAAGTTGGACAGATTATAGGAAGATTTTGAATTTTCGGATTCTGCGGAAACTCCTTTTGTTTTCAAACTAAATTCAAAAATTACATTTTGTTTCAACATGGAACTTAGAGAGGCAGGGTTTTTGAAGTTCATGCTAAAAGGATCACGCAAACCAATGCCTGAGCCGCCAAGTGCATCATTGAGGCATGAATTATTGCCTTGCAATTCACCTACTCCATAGCGGGAATATACGCTTTGTGTATTGTTTTGTGAAATCGACTCAAAAGTAAGAAGAGTTAACAAAATGAATATTGATGTTGCTAATTTGAATGGGATTTTCACTTTTCTTGTTTTAATTTTCTAAATAATTTTAATACCTTCCATGGCAATCAACCTATTTTTTATGAAAATATAATAAGTATAGATTAGAATTTAAGCCAAATACAAATTGAAGATGTACAGTTTGGCTATTCTTTAGAATTGAATTCCAAAATGTTATTCAATCCATAAAGAACCAAATCCGGGATTGCAAAGATGTTACTTTTTCTTTGAATCTCAAATTTATTTGCATCTCCACCCGTAAGAATAACGACCGGATTTTGATAAATTTTGTTAAAATAATCTATATAACCTTCTATCTCCATTTTGATGCTATTCAAAACGCCTGCAACGATAGCTTCTTGCGTCGATCGACCAAAAAAATCATGCTCTCTCTGGTATTCACACAAAGGCAAGCGTCCCGTATATGCATTCAATGCTTTGAACCTTAAACTCATTCCAGGAGATATATTGCCACCATCGAATTCGCCCTCTTTGCTTACGATATCAAACGTGATTGCGGTACCCATATCTATGACCAAAATATCGTGATTCGGGAATTGAGAAAAACCACCTATAGCGGCAGCCATGCGATCATTTCCGAGGGTATGAGGAGTCAAATAATTATTTATCAGAGGTATGGGAGTTTGATGATCCAAATGAACAATTTTGTAAGAAGAAAATAATAGGGAATAAGGAAAATCAGGATTACCGGAAACATTGCAAACAATGACCTTATCGATAGGATATTCTTTCAATAAATTTTTGAAAGAAATTGAAACCTCTGATATATCTGTTATGGCAATGGAATGATTATGCATCAGGTCATTCTCAAATAATGCATATTTTATGCGGGTATTTCCCTGGTCGATGCACAAATTCATATTTTTATTTTGTATAGGACAATTTAATTTTTTACTTTCGCATTAATTATGGAACGACAAAAATAGCTAATTCCAACTTTTTGTACAAAAATTCAATAAATGAATGCAAAAAATATTCTGATCGTTGAAGATGATAAAATGATTTCTACCATTTTCAACATGTTTTTTTCGGACTTAAGCTACAACGTTTCAGGTGTATTTGCCGATGCGCACAGCGCTATTGAATTTTGCAAAACCAACCGACCAGACGCTGTAATGATGGACATTCATTTAGGCGGTAAGATAGATGGAATTGAAGCATCTAAATCAATCGCTGGTGAATTGAATATTCCCGTATTGTTCCTTTCCAGTGATTCCAAAAGTGACACGTTTCAAAGAATAAACAAAACACAGGCATACACATACATGCAGAAGCCTGTTTATAAATCTTTGTTAGCGGTTGCCATCGAATTAGCTATGCTTCAAAGTGAATTTTCATCCGATGAAAATTCTGGCAATTTTATATCAAACCTCATTCTTGAAAACTTTTCAGAGCCTTGTGCTATCGTGAATGAAAATCAGGAATTAATACTCAATTCTGCCGCAAAAGTTTTGTTGGGTGAAGCTTCCGATAATCCATTAACATTGTCAGGTTTTGTGGCAAAATTGGAAGATCAAAAAGCGGAAAACATCATACAAATAAGCAAAACGATCGAAAAGGTTCCTATATTTGCAGGATTGGTATATGCTCGTTTCTTAAATGCAATGGATCAGCCCGAAAAATGCATTGTTTTGGCCGGAATCAAAAATATTCCAAATCATAAACTTCTTTTAATCAAGGAAGAATAATTTTAATTTCTTGGTATTTCCAAAATCTCAAGGTCGAATATTCTGCGTGCATCTATCTTAAAGCGGACTGCAGTTCTTATTTCATGGAAACCATTTTTCCCCGCAGCACCTGGGTTTATATGCAAAAGTTTTAACTTTGGATCATTCACCACTTTCAAGATATGCGAATGCCCACAAATAAATAGTTTGGGTGGTTTTGAATAAATTTCTGGTTTCACATTGGCATCGTATCTGCCAGGGTAGCCCCCGATATGCGTAATCCAAACATCTACTTCTTCGCATAGAAATCTTTCATGTTTTTTAAGATTTGCCCTAAGCAAATGGTTATCAATATTACCATATACAGCCCTAAGCGGCTTTATTTGTTCTAATTTTTCAATAACCTGAAAATCGCCAATATCGCCCGCATGCCAAATTTCATCGCAAGGTGTAAAAAATTTCAGTAGTTCGCTATCCAGATGAGAGTGCGTATCAGAGAGTAGTCCTATTTGCTTCATAATGATAATGATCATCAAATTTTATGCGTATGCTGGAATCAGTAGTAAGACCGAGTAACGTGGCTATATTACCTTTGTTTACAGCTACTTCCAATAAGTCAGAGGAATTAAATACTGCCAAAAATTCTCCCTCAGAAACCTCTGAATAATTTTTCGAAATGCAGGTCAATAAATTCTTGCGGCTTTGAACAAATATTTCAAAACGCATATTTTTACCCACCATTTCAAATAAATCTTTTGTGATATTGCTGATCGCATTCCCAAAAGAATCAATATAAATCACTTTTCCTACAATGATGTTTTTTTCATAGGTAGCCAAATAGGGTTGGCTTTTTCTGAAATCATTTGTTTGTAAACCAATTTCGGATTCTGGACTGTGTGATAAAAGTTTTTCAATAATATTGGGATATATCTCAAGCTCCGGGAATAAAGTATTTTCCACTTCCTTTTTTGAAGCGCGGATAACTTTTTCCAAGGGCTTTTCAAAAAGTAAACCCGCAATTCCATTGTCGGGGGTGATGAAAATATGCCCCTCATAATATAAAATAATATGCCCTTTATCTGGATTACACAGAGAATCCATACAAATCAAATGAATACTTCCTTTGGGGAAATAGACAAATGCTTGGCTTACATTAAATGCTGCTTTTAGAATGTTAAATGGCTCTAATCCAACGGCAAGATCGATCAACTGAATATCCGGAAGAATTCCTGCAATTCGACCTTTCAATGCACCCAAATAGTAATCGCTTCTTTTATAATCTGTTGTAAATGTTATTATAGACATGAAGCAGTTTTTGCGGTTAGAATTAAAAGCTTCAAATTTAACAAAAATTTCTATTAAAAAATACACCTCAAATCATTCTAAAATGTATATTTTTGTAAAATTAATACAATTTGAATCCACTGGTGCAAGGCATTTATTACCAATGAATTTGAAAAACAACGCATGAAAAATAACCGATAAATTTTATGATTGAAAAAATCATTTATATTGAAAGTGTTGATCCTATGGATTTTTATGGTGTCAACAATGATAATATAGAAAAACTCAGAAAACATTTTCCGAAAATCAGAATGATTGCGCGTGGAAATGAATTAAAAATCATTGGAAATAAAGAAGACATAATAAGTTTTGAAGAAAAGCTCAATTTAATTTTAGAGCACTTTGTCCGGTTCAATGCTTTGTCAGAAACAAGCATAGAAACTCTGCTTTCACATGATAATGAAAGCATTAAGGAATTGAACAAAAATCACGAAGACACCATTCTTTTTGGTAACAATGGTAAGGCAATACGGCCTCGGTCTCTGAATCAGAAACTTATGGTTGATTCGGTGGATTGCAATGACCTCATTATTTCTATTGGACCGGCTGGAACAGGAAAAACCTATTTGGCCGTTGCTCTTGCCGTGAAAGCTTTGAAAAGCAAGGAGGTTCGCAGGATTATTTTATGCCGTCCGGCAGTCGAAGCCGAAGAGCATTTGGGATTTCTGCCCGGCGATATGAAAGAAAAACTCGATCCTTATCTTCAACCCCTCTATGATGCCTTAAATGATATGATTCCGGCAAAAAGACTACAGGACATGATGCGGGATGGCATTATTCAAATTGCGCCATTGGCTTTTATGCGCGGTAGAACTTTGGGGAACGCTTTTGTTATTTTAGATGAAGCACAAAATGCAACCATTAATCAATTGAAGATGTTTTTAACCCGTATGGGCGAAAATGCAAAATTCATTGTGACTGGTGACATTACCCAAATTGATTTACCCAGAAAGAGTGAATCGGGTTTGATCCATTCACGAAAAATTCTGGCAGGAATCGATGGCATTCACATTGTTGAATTTGAACAAAAAGATATTGTAAGACATCGATTGGTCAAACTCATTGTGGCGGCTTATGATAAAGATCAACGATAAATTTAATAATATGCAATGAAAAGGTTGGTTCTCGCAGCCAAATTCCCTTCATTTTTTTCAGGGTAAAATGTAAAAAATAAAATCTGTTTTATTTGAAAATAAGTTTATAATTCGCACCAACCGGTAAACAATTCTGAATTTTTTCAGATTTATTTACCAGTTGGATTCAGAAAACCTAAAAAAAGTAAAAATATGAAAACAAGTGTACTGTTTTTTATTGCAGTTTCATCCTTATTTCTATCGCTCAATCTTAGAGCACAAGTTGTTAGTTTTGAAGGTGTGAGTGAACAATTAAATGATTCTCAAAACAGTTTGGAATGTCGGCCAATAAATTTGAATAAGTCGGCCAGAATTGTTGAAATAAGCGGAAACAATGCCGGTTTTTGGATCGAAAAACAAAATCTTGGAACAGTACTTCAATTTAGCGATGAAAATGACCAGGAAGCAATAGAAAAAACACTCACACCTGGCACTTATTGGGTTTATCCAAAAATAAAAAACAAAGAGAAGCAAGCAATAGTCCAAATCATTTTGGCTTATCAATGATTGTTAAATAATTCTTACTATATTCTAAAGTTTTTAAATCAATCTGTCTAATTTTAAACAAGTTGCTTTTTCCATTGGTTTATATGGAATCGGTATGGTTTTTTTATAAATGCCATTTTTGATTATTTTGACTTCAAATTATTTAACCATTAATACTTCATTATTCTATGAAACATAAAAACAAATACAGAATTTATTTTCTGTCAGCTATTATGCTCATTTCCAGTGCTATTTTTGCTCAAAATGATTATTTTAAATTTGACAAATCCGCTGGTTACGGAAAAATACCCGTTAGTCATTTAAACTTCAATAATAATCCACGTGATTTTAGTTTTGCCATGATTGCTGACATCACAGCGCAAGAAAGACCAGGCGTTATAGATCAAGCATTTAGTCATATAAACAGGCTTAAGCCCGAATTTGTCATTGGAATTGGCGATTTTATAGAGGGTTATACCACTGACAGTTTACTTCTAAAAAAGCAGTGGGAAGTTATTGAAAAAAAGATCAATCAGCTCACAATGCCATTCTTTTTTGTACCTGGAAATCACGATTATGATTTCCCTGAAATGAATCAGGTGTGGAGAAATCGCAGAGGACGAGACTATTATCATTTTCTCTATCAAGATGTTTTGTTTTTGGTTTTGAATGCACAAAATCCACAACAACGCTATGTAGGTAAAGACCAGATAGAATACACCCGCAAAGTTTTGGAGGAAAACAAAAATGTTCGTTATACATTTCTACTGATCCATCAACCATTGTGGACTATTAGCAGGAATGACGGATGGCGCGAAATCGAAAACCTGATGATGACACGCCCTCACACTACCCTTGCAGGGCACAATCATTTTTATGCAAAATATACAATCAATGGTTATGACTATATTCAAATGGCAACCACAGGTGGAAAAAGTTCTTTAAAAGGAGTTGAATCTGGTGAATTTGACCATATTATGTGGATTACAATGGAAGGAAACAGACCCAAAATAAGCAATATCTGGGTTGGTGGTATTTTCGATCAAAACATCAATGTTCAAAATTTCAATGTGGCTCAAGCCGATTTGGCGCAAGGAAGTGAAGTTACAATGGGGCCTTTATTCAGCAATAATCCATTTAGCAAAAGCAAAGTAACCCTCTGGATGAAAAATAATTCAACTGCCGATATGTATTTTCGGGGTGGATTCAATTACAACGAATTTCTCAGCGCCCAACCCAACAAATTCAACACTATGTTGAAACCAGGCGAAAGAAAGGGAGTTGAATTTGAAATTAGCAGTGCGAGTCCAATGCCCTTAAATAAACTGGAAGGTATGGAAATGAATTTGTATGAAGAATATAAAATCAGGGATTCTGTTTTCATGAAAAACAATGAAAAGCTATTTGCGATACCCCTAACAGCTTATCCTACAACAAAAATCCCTAAATCCATCACGGTTGACGGAAATATAGAAGAATGGACAACAGCCAAGAACTTCAATTATTTTTATCCCGGACAATTTAGAGATGCCAACGCCGCTTCCAAATTCCGGTTTTTTACTGCTTATGATGATAAATTTGTTTATGTTGCTGCGGAGGTTTTTGATAAAGAAGTTTTTTATGGACAGCCCGAAAATGTTTCTGATCAAACATTTTTAACCGACAGAAATGGTTCATATTGGAAACAAGATTGTTTTGAATTCAGATTTGAAGCAAGAAATGAACCCGAACGAACTTTGTATCGGGGTTGGGATCATTTCACAGGACATTTGCTGGCAGGAATCATACCGGCTGATCAGCAAGGGCAACCCAAACTTTTGTTTCAGGGGCGCAATACCGTTGATTTCAAATATGCACTTCAAAAATCAAAAGACGGATATAACATAGAAATTGCCATTCCTGTAGAATATTTGAACAAATTACAAGATGGCACATGGAAATCATACCGATTAAACATTGTGCAGCATGACCGATTGAAAAATGGTCAGTTTAACAGAGTACAATGGATGCCGGATTGGAGGGATAAGCAGAATGTAAACGGTTCTGGAACTTTTTTCAGGCAATAGTTTGAAATAAATTTGCAGATTGAAGTAATACACATTAAATTTGCCGGTCACGTATTCAAAAATAGATTAGTTGGACCGGCATTTATTTTATAGCAAACATCCGCATGTAGATCAGATTAAAAAATCTTTTCGTGGAAAAGGAGCATCAAAGTTTCTTCTAAAAGGACTTCAAGGTTCATCAAAATCTTTGTTTCTGGCATCCTATTTTGAGAAAAATAAGGGAAACCACTTGGTCATACTCAATGATAAAGAAGAAGCGGCCTATTTTTACTCAGATCTTGTAACTCTTTTAGGCGAAAAGCACGTTTTCTTTTTTCCTTCCGCTTATAGAAAGCCTCTATCGAAAAGTGCTGAACATAAAACCGATAATTCAAGTATTCTACAAAGAGCAGAAACTTTGAACTCTATCAATGATTTAAAGGGTTTCATTGTTGTTTCCTACCCAAAATCCATTACCGAAAAAACACCCGATAACCAGAATATAAAAAATTCCGAAATGCCTGTTAAAGCAGGGATGAAGATAGATCTAGCTTTTTTGGTCGAATATTTGGATCAAAGTAATTTTTCGAGAGCCGATTTTGTTTATGAACCGGGTCAATTTGCTGTAAGGGGAAGCATTGTTGATGTATTTTCGTATTCTAACGAATATCCGTATCGAATTGATTTTTTTGGCAATGAAATTGAAAGCATTAGAACCTTCGATGTTGTAACCCAACTATCGAAAAAGATCTACGACAGTTTTGTTATTATGCCAAATATAAGCAACTTAGGAAGTACATCTATTCCCTTTTTGGATTGTCTGCCACCTGAAACCGCACTTTGGGCAAGTGATTTCAAATTTGTTGCAGACAGAATGGATATTGTTGTAGGAAAAACATTGATCAAAACACATCCTTCTGATAGCGAATTAGATCTAAAACAATCGGATTTTTATACCGGAAAATCATTTTTGAAAAGAATAGACGATTTTTCAACATTTGAGTTTTCGCATCATTCTTATTTCAAGGATTCGCATCAGTTTTTATTCATTACCGAAGAACAACCGGCAATCAATAAAAATTTTGATTTGTTGATGGATATGCTTCGAGAGAAAACGGAAAAATCCTATAAAATTTACATTTTAAGCGACAATCCAGAGCAAATTGTTCGGCTGAAAAAAATATTTGACTCACAAACAAAGGAATTCGATACCCCTATTCTTTTTGAACCCTTAAATTTTGCAATTCATCAGGGATTTATAGACCATGATTTAAAATTGGCTTGCTACACAGATCATCAGATTTTTAACAGGTTTCATAAATTTAAAATCCGGGAAGAATTACAAGTTGCAGGAAAAGAAGCCATGATGGTCAATTGGTTGCGGGGACTCAATCCTGGCGATTATATTGTTCACATTGACCATGGAATTGGCCGATTTGGGGGTTTGGAAAAAATCGAAGTAAATGGCAAATTTCAAGAAGCCATAAAATTGGTTTATCTAGACAATGACACCTTGTTTGTAAGCATTCATGCGCTTCATAAAATTTCAAAATACAAAGGACAAGAAGGTGAACCCCCGAAAATATACAAACTCGGTTCTGGTGTATGGCAAAAACTAAAAAACAAAGCAAAAGGAAAAATCAAAGATATTGCTAAAGAACTTATTTTGCTATATGCACAAAGAAAAGCAGAATCTGGATTTGCTTTCACATCAGATACTTATTTACAAACGGAATTGGAGTCCTCTTTTATTTACGAAGACACCCCCGATCAAAATAAAGCTAACCGGGAAATCAAAAAAGATATGGAATCCTCATCGCCGATGGATCGGCTGGTTTGCGGAGATGTCGGTTTTGGAAAAACGGAGCTGGCCATACGCGCTGCATTTAAAGCTGCAACAGATGGAAAACAGGTTGCAGTTCTTGTCCCTACCACCATTTTGGCTTGGCAACATTTTAAAACCTTCAGCGACAGATTGAAAGATTTTCCTGTAACGGTTGATTATATTTCCCGAATGAAATCGGCCAAAGCTCAAAAAGAAACCTTAGATAGTTTAGCGGAAGGAAAAGTTGATATCATTATCGGTACTCACAGAATTGTAGGTAAAGATGTTAAATTCAAGGATTTAGGTCTGTTGGTAATTGATGAAGAACAAAAATTTGGTGTAGCAGTCAAAGATAAACTGAAGAAAATTAAGCTCAATGTGGACACGCTAACTTTGACAGCTACGCCCATTCCCAGAACATTGGAATTTTCGTTGATGGGCGCTCGCGACTTGTCTATCATTCATACTCCGCCGCCCAATCGCTATCCTATTTATACCGAACTACATACATTCGATCATGATGTTATTCAACAGGCAATCGATTACGAGCTAAGTAGGAATGGTCAGGTATTTTTTGTTCATAACCGCATTGCAAATTTAGCAGAAATAGAAAAACTTGTAACAGCCTTATGTCCTTTGGCGCGTCCTGTCATTGCGCATGGACAAATGGAGGGAGATCGTTTGGAAAAGATTTTGATTGACTTTATCAACGAAGAATATAATGTATTAATAGCTACTACCATCATCGAAAACGGAGTCGATATTCCCAATGCGAATACCATGATCATCAATGATGCGCATACTTACGGATTGAGCGATTTACATCAGTTAAGAGGTCGGGTTGGAAGATCCAACAAAAAGGCATTTTGCTATCTGATGGCAGCCCCAGCCAGTGTGTTAACCTCAGAAGCAAGAAGAAGGCTCACCGCCATAGAAACCTTCACAGAATTGGGAAGTGGATTTAATATTGCCTTGCAGGATTTGGACATCCGAGGTGCAGGAAATTTGCTGGGTGGCGAACAGAGCGGATTCATTGCAGATATTGGTTTCGAAACCTACCAGAGAGTTCTGAATGAAGCCCTTCTTGAACTGAAAGAAAGTGAGTTTGGATTGCTATTGAAAGAGGATGTTTCGGATCTGGAAATAGATAATTATATTGCGAATAACATAGGTTCTGAAAAATTCGTCAACGACTGTCAAATTGATACAGATCTTGAAATACTTTTGCCAGATTCCTACATTGAAAGTATTTCGGAAAGGATAAAACTTTATCGTGAGATGAACACACTGACAGCCACCGAACAGCTCAAAAAATTTGAAAGTAATCTCATTGATCGTTTTGGCCCTTTGCCCAAACCGGCAGTTGAATTACTGAGAACAGTGGAAATGAAATGGCTGGCTATGCGCTTGGGAATTGAAAAACTTCTGCTGAAACGAAACAAGATGATCGTATATTTTGTGTCGAACCCCGATTCCCCTTTTTATCATTCAAAAGTATTTGTCACCGTATTGGATTTTGTAAAATTCAACCCAAGTATTTGCAAAATGCAGGAAGGGGAGCAAAAGCTTAGATTGTCTATTGACAATGTAAAATCGGTTGACAGAGCACTGGCAATTTTTACAAAAATCTTGGATAAAATAAAATAATCTTCATTGCAATGCAAAAAAAAGATCAATCAGGAAGAAGAAATTTCATAAAAATCAATTTATTACTCGGTTCGGGTTTGTTGTTAGGAAATTCTATGTCTGCCAAAGGGTCTGAAACAAAATCACTAAAAACAAAAGCAGACAAAATTATTTTTCCTGCCGATTTTGTTTTTGGAGTTTCCACCTCTGCATATCAAATCGAAGGAGCATTTAATGTTGATGGAAAAGGTGAATCGATCTGGGATAGATGGACTAATTATGAAGATGGAGTAGCCATCAACGGCAACAATGCTTGCAATCATTATTATCAATGGAAAGAAGATGTTGAACTTTTAAAACAACTGGGCGTTAAGGCTTATCGATTTTCCATTGCATGGACAAGAATTTTTCCACAAGGTGTTGGTTCACCTAATTATAAAGGGGTAGAGTTTTACAGGAATTTAATTTCTGAATTAGTCAAAAATAAGATTACACCGATTGTTACGCTTTACCATTGGGATTTACCGCAAGCATTGCAGGACAATGGCGGTTGGGCAAGCAAAGAAACCGTTGATGCTTATGTTCAGTATGCAACATTTATGTTCAAGGAATTTGGAGATTTGGTTCAAATATGGACAACCTTCAATGAACCTTGGGTAACAGCTTTTCCGGGTTATGCTTATGGAGATATGGCTCCAGGAATTAGTGATATGACAACAGCCATAATCGTTACCCATCACTTACTTTTATCGCACGGCAGAGCGGTTTCGGAGCTTCGAAAAATCAACCCCAAATCTCAGATTGGCATCACATTGGATTTTCCCCAATACAAAGCAGCTTCACCAGGAGAAGAAAACCTGCAAACAGAAAAAATCCTGAGTCAATCGCATTTCGATTGGTTCGCAAAACCCATTTTTCATGGGCAATACCCCGAAGAAATTTTAGAATTATATTTGAAAGAATACAAAAGTTTGCGGAATTTCCCCGATACTGAAATGAAGGAGATTTCACAGTCCATCGACTATTTGGCTATCAATTATTACAATACAGACTATATTGAATATCAGGCCAATAACTGGAAGCCCTACAATGCAAAAGTGTTGGATAAAAAAGGGAAAATGTATCTTGTGCAAACATTTAGCCCACAAGGTCTTTTAGATAATTTGAAGTACATTCACAAAACCTATAAACCTGCCGGAATATTTATTACAGAAAACGGTTACAATAATGATCATGACCGGGTAAATCTGAATGGAAAGGTGATGGATCAGAGCCGCATCGATTATGTTTATCTACATTTGGCAGCTTGCAAAGAAGCCCTTGAGTTGGGAATTCCTTTAAAAGCTTATTGTTATTGGGCTTTTATCGACAATTATGAATTTTCGAGAAAAGGTTATTCACGAATGGGGCTGGTACATGTTGATTTCGAAACCTATAAAAGAACCATCAAGGAAAGTGGGTATTGGTTTGCAAAAGGAATAAAAAGCGGGTTTCAGATCGAATAGTTTTGCGGTTATTTTTATGATTAAGGCAAGACTTTTCCTCAGTGATTAGAAAAAAATGAAAAAATAGAACTTTAAATCAGCAAATGTTTTTTTACCTACAAATAACACGAATTTTGGTTCATATAAAAAGGCGAAGATATATTTATACAAACTTTTGTTTACTGCACAAATTGAAAAAATTTCCTGCGGATTTAAGGAATTAAATAAGAATATTTTTAAAACAAATTTGCAAATTATAATTTTCGAATTATATTTGCAGAGTGAAAAAAAAATAATGATGAATGCAAAACTAAAAATTAACCGACAGACATTAATTAACAAACAATCCTCATATTATAACTATGTGATTGATTGTGTTTTACCCCCCCCCGTAATGAATTAACACACAGTACATTACAAGCTATTTTTAAATCATCTAAAAAAGCCTGTATTTTTGATATTTGTAAAAATCCTTTTCCGGGATTTAGTGGGATTGCTGTTTTAAAAAATCTGCTTACAGAAAAAGCATGGGGAAGGAGTATATTCGGTATTGATCCAAGCAGAATACCAAGTCAACAAACAAAACAATTCACAATCTGTAATTTCTTAAACCTTCAAAATAAATTAATCTAAATTTAAACATAGCCACAGAAGTTCTCAACTCCCAGAATGACATTCTCAATTCCCAGAATGACATTCTCAATTCCCAGAATGACATTCTCAATTCCCAGAATGACTTTCTCAATTCCCAGAATGACATTCTCAATTCCCAGAATGACATTCTCAATTCCCAGAATGACATTCTCAATTCCCAGAATGACATTCTCAATTCCCAGAATGACATTCTCAACTCCCAGAATGGCATTTTGAGTAAGCGTCCAAAATTAATTGTATAGCATTACAAAATGATAGGTTGTGCAGAAACCCTCAAGGTTTTTAAAACCTTGAGGGTTTTGTTAAACAATTAATTCAATAATATACAATCAAATTTGTACTATTACTTATATGGCAATGTCCATTTTAACATACCAGCAGGAGGCGAATTAGTTATTGACAATTCTGGTTACTGGAATGTACCAACAATACGCCCGGTTACTGATTGGTATGGAGCTCTTGGAACTTCAACAAAGCATTTTAATACCGCATATATTAATCATTTATTCTATGCAATCCCTTGTGAATACTCTGATTCAACATTAAAAACAAATTTCAGAACAATAGAATCACCACTCGAAAAACTAAAAAGAGTAAAAGGATATAAATATGACATTAAACCGGAGTTTTATAAAAATGCTAACCAAAAACTTAAAGGTAAATTAATACAAGAGGGCAAAAATAGAATTGGATTAACAGCGCAAAATATACTTAAAGTTTTTCCTGAATTAGTATTTTGGGACGATAGCGCAAAAATCTATGCTGTAAATTATACTGGACTTATTCCTGTGATAATTGAAGCCTTGAAGGAACAACAAGTAATGATTGATGCTCAAAATAAGAAAATACAGGCTCTATCTGAACAAATGGAACAATGTTGTAATTCGAAAAAATCGAGCCCAATATTAGACCCGACCAATGAAAGTGCTGATTTAGCCCGCTTAGATCAGAATGCTCCCAATCCTTTTTCTCAAACCACAGAAATCCGATATTTTATTCCCGAAAATTCAAAAGAATCCTTTATCTTTGTTTATGACATGACAGGTTTACAACTCAAAGAATATCAAATTACAACCCAAGGTGAAGGTTCTATCTCCATCCATGGTTCAGATCTCAAACCCGGCATGTACCTTTATAGCCTTATC
>Ga0316607_1000030_pt1 | contig 53727 bp, 45 predicted proteins | sample MIS2016062E_MG_FD_207674 | JGI IMG/M metagenome (GOLD analysis project Ga0316607, IMG submission 207674) | Microbial mat bacterial communities from Middle Island sinkhole, Lake Huron, Michigan, United States - MIS.2016.062E | ecosystem: Environmental > Aquatic > Freshwater > Lake > Sediment...
AAAGGTCTGCTACTTTACTCCAATAGATAGTTGATTCATGGGAAGTAGAGGCTTCTAAAATCCCCCCAACTCCCTCGATCATATCCGAGATCAGTTTCGGATTGGGGAAACTTTGTGTCCCCTTAAAGCAGAGATGCTCAATCAGGTGGGCCATCCCGCTAAATTGAGCGGTCTCGTGGCAAGCCCCAACCCCCACAAAGTACCCCATGGAAACGGAATGGGTGTGGGGGAGGGGTTCAACAAGAATCCTAAGGCCTTGATCGGTAATGGTTGTAATTAACATACTTTGTTTCTAGTAACTTTTCATCACAGGCTACCCCTGATTCATTTCGGGGCCAAAAAGGGCCTTCCACCAAAGTTGCCAATTTGGCGCAGGCGTAGGGCGGATGCGAACCTTTGGGGAAGGGTCGGGCGGAGTTGGCGTAGGTGTAGGTTCCAAAAATTGAGGGACAAGGACCGTGTCTTGGGGATTGGCGTAGCCAAGTTGTTCCCGCGCCACCCGCTCGACGCTTGCATCGGATTCGGCGTATTCAACGGCCCTTTTTAATTGATTAGTCTCCGTTTCAAGCTGCGTTACTTCTGTCGCCAAGCTAGACCGTTGGGTTTCAAGGTTGGCACTTTGCAAAACTTGGTGGGCGAAATTGACCAACAGCGATAGGGCCACCAAGATCAGCCCAATGTTGGCCGCGTGGACCCCGCTCCCTTGCCAGAAGGTCTTGATTTGAGAACTGAGGCGCTCCTGGAGGGAAGCGAGAAATTGGCCCGGCACCCCTAGACACGAGCGCCGGGCAGATGGGGCCGTGCGTTTACGCATAGCCTGAACCTCACAGCAAACTTGAAGCTTGTTCCTTCCCAACCCGTGGAGCTTCCAACAACAAAGGTTCATCTACGTTGGTGGTCATCGTACTTTGCCCTCGGAACAACCCGCCTGGCTCAATATGAAGCGCAGCCGTAGTAATGTCGCCCCAGACCTTCCCCGTTGGGGAAATTTCAAGCTGTTCCACCGCGATGATCTCCCCTTTCACCGCCCCTGATACGTGAACCTTCTGCGCCTTAATCGTGGCAATCACGCGCCCCGATTCCCCAACGATCAGGTTCCCTAAAACCTCAATATCCCCTTCCATCGAACCGTCAATCCGCACGTTCCCTTCTGATGTCAAACTTCCCACAAAGCGCGTGTTGCTTCCTATCGTAGTTTCGGGTTTGCTGTTAATCAAAGCAAGCGCAGTGGTGGTGTTATTTCTCCGCGATCCAAACAAGCCCATGCTTTTGCTACCTTTCCTTTGCTCAGAAATTGGTTAGGAGCTTTCTGAGCTAGTATTTTGATTGATTTCCCGCTGAAACTAAAATGATAATGGTATGCGCGAACGAAGAAGTACTTGGTCTCAACAGGCTTCTACCTTAGCCTATTTACTGGATAGATTATAAACCACAGCTGCTTTTTCAGCAAACCTTGCTCCTGCGAAGATTCGCTCGAACTACCATAATTCGTTATTTCTTGACCATGATGGTGGTCAAATGCAATACGTTTGGCCCGTCAAGCGCTGGAGGTAAGGCTTTGCCTTGCGTAAGTGGGAGGCGCTCACCCGTTGCGGGTTTGGAAAGACCTAGCCCCACAAAGTAGCTGCCTGGCGGCAACGCTGGCGGCAAAGTTAGGGGCAAAGGGCTCCCAAAGTGCTGCCCAGCTTGCCATTGGGCAAAGAGACCTTCGTCAAGAGGTGCATCTAATTGGGCGAGAATCGTCCCATCATTCGCCAGTAAATGAATAAAACAGAAGATTCCACCTGACTGATCCACTTGAATAGCCCAGGAAGGAGTAATAGTCAAAGTTTGCTGAAATTGTTTTTGACTAAAACCACGGAGATAAAGCCCATTTCCAAATCTGGCATCACTCTTTTCTCCGAAAGGCTTGGGGGGTTGATAGACTTGCGCGTAATCAAGGCCATATTTTCGCACCGTATACAATGGAGGGGCTTGGCGCACAAGCATTTGGGCTTCGTAAGATTCTTTCCTTTGATTACTTCGCGCATAAAGAACCACATAACTCGCTGGTTTTTTCAGCGTTTCTGCATTAAAAAAGAGGACTCTGCCTGGGACAAAGGGTTCTAAGGTTCCAGGATCCCACGCCAAAACGGGAGAACGAGTAACATCTGGGCGCTTTTGTAGCCAAGTTCCGACATCTTCCATTCCTTCGCCCCAACCCACAAGTAATACGTTTTGGGCAATCTTACTTCCCCCCAAAAGAGGATTAAAATAAGCGAGATAATAGGAATGATACCATAAATTTGTCAAAAAGAGAAAAGAACTGGCTAAACCAATGATTAAATGAGCTTTCAAGCGCGGGAAAAGTGAACAAACCGAAAGAAGTCCTGCTGCTGCGAGGATTTCAAGGGCGGGCCAAATGGGCAAAAGATAGCGATCAAACTTTTTGGGCGGTAAACTCATTAAGAGCATAAAGAAGAGGACAAAGCCGCTCAAAATGAGAAGAGTACGCTGTTCGTTTGTTTTTTGCCGCAGAGTAAACGGTAAAAATAATAAGCCAAGAAAGGTTATAGGCGAAATGCGCCAACCAATTACGGCTAAATAAAAGAATAAACCAGGATCAGCCACGGGATTACCCCAAAAAAAGTTACCGCTTTCGTGAGATCTACCGCCATTAGCGACGATTTCGTTGATCACACGCTCGAAGGCGATTGTTGGTTGCACCCACATCGCCGGCCAAACGGCAAAAATTACTGCGATTGCACAACTTAGCCAGATCAAATAGCGCCTAAAGAGAGTCAAGAATTGCGTTTTGAATGGTTTAAGAGGCGCGGCCAAAAGCAAAATTAGCCCAGCAGTGGGAAGAAGCAGAAGGGAGGGAGCTTTAGTGAGGAAGGCCAGCCCTGCTAATCCACCTGATCCAAGCAGAAGAAAAGGGTTTTCCTTCTCTTTCTTGATAGCCCAAAGCAAAAACAACAAACTCAAGGTCATAAACGATGTAAGTAGCGCATCAACGTGGAGAAGACGACTATGAGCAATGAGGAAAGGTGATAAAGCCCAGAGAAGAGCCGCGAAAAACGCAGTTTTTGGCTGAAGTAATTGACGTAAAACAAGATAGCCAAGCGAAATTGTAAGACTATTAAAGATAGCCAAGGGCAAACGCAACCAAGCTAAATAGGCACTTTGCCCATCAGCAAAGCCTGGCCCGTGAAGCCCCGCTGCGAGGGCTAACCAACGCCCTAAAGCCCCAAGCCAAAGCGTCGTTATCCCAGGATGCCCTGTGAGGTTCGTTCCCGCCCAATTCTTGGTGTGCAAAGCGTCTGTGAAATGTTGCACGCGCCAAACCCAATGAAAACCCTCATCTAGCGTAAAGAAATCATTGAGATTCAGACAGCGGAGAAGCAATGCAATTAGAGTTAGGAGGAAAAATCCTTGCCAAAGACCTATTTTCTCTTTGAAATCAGGCATATTTTATCCATTTTCCAATCATAAGTGGCTTGCATGTAATATAGCACAGCTTTCATTTTTTGTCAGCTAAAGCCGCCAAAATCTCTGCTTTCCCGACCTTTATCCCTAACCTTCTACCGTCACTACTTGTGGGATCATAAGTACGGGGAGTGAAAGTAGTAGATTGAAGGGAGAGAACGGTCTTGATTTCTACTTCCTTGGGCAGGAGAAGGTGATAAGTTCGCCACTCTGCTGCAACGAAAAAGTTACCTACCTTCTTCCCTTCTATTTCTACTTCTAACAAAGGCTTGGGCGCTGAAACAGGTCGACCAGAAGCAAGTTGCAACTGAAGTAGCTTCGTTTGCGCTCCCGCGACCTTTAGGCGTATCAAAGCCGCACCCTTTGTCCAGCGATAAGGTATTCCCTCTGTTGAAAGATGAAAACCTTTAATAAAACCCAGGTCTAAACCTGCCCCAAGTAAGACCTTCTGGGGCCAAGGGCTACTAAATTCTTCCCAACTCCAGGTTTGCAAATCCTCTAAAGAAGAAGTTTCAGCGCGAAATTCCTTTTGGGCAGCTTGAAAATCACCCTTTTGGCGCAGAAGGTCGCCCAGTAACAGATGAGCATAAGGATGAGCAGGTTTAACCTTTAAGGCTTCCCGCAGCATCTTTTCTGCTGCTTCCCTTTCCCCTTTCTGCATGAAGGTCTGGGCCAACAAAACGTAGGCCAACGCTGACTTTGAATCTTTCAACAAAGCCTGCTTTGCGGCTTTTTCGGCGAGGAATAATTCTCCACGCTTGAGCGCAGCTTTCCCTTCAGCCAAATAGTAGTGTTTCCAACCTAATTGCCAAGCCAGAAGGGGATAAGGTGCATGGGTAAAAGTAAGCGGAAGGGTAAGAAGCGGGAGCAAAATAGCCCAACCTTTAGGGGGGAATTTGGGCCGAGCGTTGAAAGTAAGGGCTGCATAAGGAATGAGGAGGGGATAAAGGGGCAGCCGATAGCGCATTTCTACGTGAAAGAGGATACTTGTCAAAAAGATGTAACTGCCCCACAAGCCTAAAAACCAATGGGGAAGATAGCGGGAAAAGTTAGAAAGGTTTGAGAGAGAAGCGCAAAGTTCTCGCCCTAAGCTATACGTTCCCAGCACAATTAGCAGAAGCCAAAGTAGGTCGCCAAAGATTAGACGCATTCCTACTTCTAAGGGAGGGGCCCAAATCGTCGGGCGATCTCGCAGATCATCAGTGTATTCCAAAGCAAAGAATTGACGGGTTTCAGCCCATGCTTTAGTAAGAAAGACCGTTGGATAATGAATGATTGAACGTAACCCTTGTTGAAAAGCCACCTTTTGACGCATTGCTCGATCCTCGCCCAGCGCATAAAGTTCCCTTTTTACTACTTCTCTCCCTCGCGGGTCGTTATCTAACCAAAGGTTTTCTGCGCCCGTGGTATCTAACAAAATCAGAGCTTGATACGTCATAAAATTCCGCGTTGTCCAGGGCAAAATGATGCTGAAGGTGCTGAAGAGAATCAGAATAACGCGCAGGAGAGGTTGATCCTTTTGCGAAGGAAGCGAAGAAGGAGCAGAAGGCCAGAGTAGCCAGACCACGCTCAAAGGGATAAGGGGCAAAGCAATAGAGCGAATAAGACAGAGTAAGCCAAGGATTAAACCTATACCTACGCTAAGAAGTTGAGCCTTGCGCCCTTTTTCAATTCTTTTCAAGCGCAGAATAAGATACCAAAACCAAGTTAGACCCCAAAGAAAGAGCGTTTCAGTTAAAAGTTCAGTGGCATGGGCTGCAAGGGTATAGTTTAAGGCACAGAAGATCCCCGCAAGGAGCGGTAAGTAGCTCTTCCCTAATTTTCTCCCTTGCATTATCTCCCGCGAGAGGAAGATCATCGGGAAGATCGTTAAGGTGCTAATCCCGACTTGAATCAAGCGCAGGTTCTGGACAAGGGAATCTACCAGAATGATGCATCCCGCAAGGAATAGACCATAGAAGGGGGGACGCATCAAGCGGAGTTCAACGTAACGGTGTTCTCGCAACAAGGTGAGGGCTTGCCCAAAGTATTCTTGCTCATCTCCTCCCAAAGGGTAGGCTTCATGCCACTGCCAAAGGGTTAAGCGTAAGCCTAGCCCTAAAACAACGCTAACGATAAAAATCAAGCAATAAAGAGAGATTTTATTTGATATTTTGAGCATTTGCAAATAAAAAGTTACTGATTTTGGAGGTCTATCCAGTCAAGCCGCACACCTAAGATGCGTAATTGGCCTTCCTTCTTCCCGCGCTGGGCTAAGAGGTCGTGGGCATCGGGGATAAAACCTTTGGTCTCAATCTTTAGCAGAATCTCAGTTTTGGGCGTGGTCGGCGGGAGAGAAGTGCAATAAGTTTGGACTTCCCTTTGAAGGTCAAATGAATTAAGAAATAAATCGGGCTGCTCATGCTTAGAGAGCAAAAACAAACTCAGTTGGGGCTTAGGTAGATCAGTAGGATACCCTCGGCCATCAGCCCTAAGACAGACTTTTTGTGAATTTTGCTGACCTTGTTGAGGAAAACGAACAAATCCCGTAGGGGCAGACCAACGAAAGGTCCCTTTAGCACTCGAATCGCCTTCGCCTAAATAGAAGTTTTGAATGTAGCCCAAATCCAAGTTCCCCCCTAAATCAATATGCCTTGTGGGGGGAGGATTCAACCATTGCCAAGCCCAATTGACAGGATTTTCGTCGTCAACGTAGGAAGGGGTAAAGGCTGCTTTGGCCCCTTTCAGATCCCCTAAGCGTCGTAATAAATCCCCCTTTAGCACAGCTACTTGCCAATCCTGGAGAAGGGAGGTTTTTTGAGGATCAGTAAGGAAGGAAAGGCCTTGTTCGGCCTGACCTTCTAAACCTTTCAAGAGCGGGTAGGCAAGTTGAAAGGTATGGTTAGGCAGACCTTCTGCTAACAACTGCTTTGTTTTTGCAAGATTTCCTGCCCCTAAGGTTTCCTTTACTTTCTGCTCCTGAAGGTATGCAGGCCGAGCTTGCCAAGCCATAAGGGTCGCAGTCAAGCTAGAAGGATAAGGGCCAAGGTAAGAAGCCCAAGTTGCGGGAGGGGTTTGCAGATAAGCGTAAGGTGTAAGAATAACTAAAGCTACCGCTATGGCAAATGGAAGAGCATAAACCTCCCTACCTTTTGGGGCCTTTTGGTCTAAACTTGCTGCGGCATAGAGGCAAGCAAAAGGTAACAAAGGAAATCGAAACCGATTGATCGCAAAGAGAAGGGGAACTGTTAGAAGGTGATAGATTCCCCAAAGATCAAGGAGGGAGAAAAAGAATTTCTTACTTCTAGCCCAACCAAGGATAGCAAGCGGGAGCAAAAGGGCATAAAGGGTGTCGTCAAGGAGAAAGAGAAGGAGGATATACCAACGCGGAAGCCGACCAGTAGTAAAACCATTTGTCAACCGTTCGGCTCCTGTATAGTTGATTTGCAAAAGTGCAACAAATTCTTTCAATCCTTTGTGCAGAAAAGCCAAAGGATGCTGTTGGATAAGTTGCAACCCTTCCCAAGTAAGGATGCTTTGGCGTTGACCTTGCGAAGAAGCAGTAATTTGTGGAGGCTTGCCTTCCCCTTCTACTGCTGCTTGCGCCCCCAAAAGCAGATTGTAGGCTCCCGTCGTATCTACGATGATCGTTCCCCCATAAAGCCGACTTGCATAGCACGACCAAGGTAGGATCGTAAGGATACAAGTAGCCAAGAAAATGAGAGGTAGAAGTTTGAAGGGAGAAAGAAGGGAAGGCTTGTTAAGGTCTTCTGGGGAATTTGCGGTAACGTGCCAAAGCCATCCCACTACAAAGGGCAAAAAGCCTAACGTTAAGCTACGGGTCAAAGTCGCTAAACCAAAGAAGATTCCTGCAAAAACCCCCCCTTGCCAAGTTGGTTTTTTGGCTTGCCAATGAGCTAAACTAAGAAAAGCTATCAGCAGAAGGGTAAGGTAGAAGGTCTCGCTGAGAAGCATTTGAGGATAAGTAGCAAAGGGAAGGTAGATCGCGGCAAAAATTCCCCCTAAGCAAGCAATTTGGGGTGAGGGAAAGAAGCGTCGCCCAAGCGCGTAGATTAAACCAATGTTCCCTAGACTCAGAAGGGTTTGGGAAAGGTAGATTGGTATAAGGTTTAGCCCAAACAGCCTAAGATGAGAAGCGATAAAGAGAGGGTAGAGAGGAGCGCGAGTCCAAAGCCAATCCTGATACCAGGTAAAGCCGCGACCTTCTGCTAACCAAGCGGCGGCGGCCAAGTATTCAGCTTCATCGCTGATCATGCCCGTGCGGGGAAGCCGATTCCACAAAGCTAGACGCAGTAAGCCCCCAAGAAGTAATGCAATTCCTAGCCCTTTGTGTTGCTGAAGAAATTTCACTGAGGCGCAACTACTTCTATCGTCCCTAGAAAGAGACGGTTGTGATCAAGAACATTCCTTCCCTGAACATTCAAACGTGAAGTAGGAGAAGGATCATCTGGTTGGTAGAAGCCCAGCAGAAGGGAATAACGGCCTGGAGCTAAGGTTCTAGGAAGGTAAAGAGTACGCTCTTCACGGGCAGGCTTTTTGGGCAACCAGGTACTCGTTGGTAAGTAACCTTCTAAGGGAGGCCCATCACTGCTGGCAACGGGAGGAAGGTTGCAATTCTGGCAGAGATGAAGGAACTCGTTATAATCAGCTTTGGGCTGCGTTAGAACTTCCCAAAAGAGAGAGAGCGGAAGCGTTCCCCCTGCTTGATAAACACCTCTTCCTGCGGAAGTAGTTGCTTTCAAAGTATAGCCATTGAGCCGAATCGTATTGCTAAAAAGGGCCTCTACCTTTACGGTGGGAGTAAGAATAACTCCTGTCTCATAGGCTTCGGGTGAAGCTTGACAATAGAGGTCAACCCCACTATACTTCCAAATCCCGCAAGCCCACTTCTTCTCTTCCCTACTGTATTGGTAATACAACCCGACCCAGCCATACTTATCCCCTGGCGAAGGAGGAAGGTCAACTACCTTGGCGTGTTCAGGAGCAATCAGAAGGAAGCTGCGAGAAGCATCTGCAAAAAGTCGTTTGCGGGTCGTATCCCATTCCCGTTTGGTAAATTCCTTCTGCCCTAATTTGAAGTCTGCAAAGGTGAGTACCTTTGGTGAAGGGTCAGTGGTAAAACGGGGGAAGTAGTAATCATACAAGGGTCGAATATACGCAGGGTGAAGGATTATTAAGTCATCAGGATGAGCTTGGTTCGCTAAAGTATGGATTGCTTCACGATATTGCTCTTTGAAGGGGCTACCTGAAAACAACCCTAGGCGCGGTTGGTATAAACTAAAGCTGCTAACGGCCAAAGTAGCTGCTATGGTTAAACCGTAAGCATAGCTCTTTCTTCCTGGTGAAAGGAAAAGAGAAGGGGAAGCGAGAATAAGGATCCATGCAGGGTAGATAATGATCAAATAACGGGCTTCGTAGGTCGGGATGAAGTAGAGGAAAAGCAGAAAGCAGACCAAAGGTATGAAAAAGAAGCTCAGAAGTAGGCGAGCGGGAGAGAAAAATCCGCTTCTTTGCCAAGCAGCACGAGCAATAGTGATTAAACCCCAAGCCAAAAGTATTCCGAAAGGTAGAAGTAAAGGCCACAAAATTTCGCCAGGGTTGCGATCTACGCTAAAACGGATAAAGGTACGCCAAAGTACAAGCGGGAAAGCTACAGAACTAACTGCCCATCCTAGCCAACCGACAGCTATCCCTCCGAGGAGCAAAATCAAGCTACATTTGACCTTCTTTTCTAGTATGAAACCTAATTTATTTTCCATAGGAATCAACAGCTTTAGCTGTTGCGCCCCGGCTAAAGCCGGGGATTCCGCGAGGGTTTCATTTCCACGGATGGCTCTAAAAGAGGCCTTAGGGGCTGCTTTTGCCAGAAAGGTTGTCAAAAAAGAATGAAGGGAAAGCTTCATAGCCAGCGCTGCGAGAAGTAGAAAAATGGCTAAACGGTGAGTATTCACGCTGAGGAGCGCAATAATTCCCCAAATAATCCAACTTCGAGGGCTGTTCTGGCGTAAAGCGCGACTGAAGCTCCAGATAAAGAGAAGGGAAAGGAGCAGAAGTAGGCTGTAGACTTTCGCTTCTTGGGCATATTCCCAGGCAAAAGGTGAAAGGAAGAGCAGAAGCGCAGCAATGAAAGAGTAGTTACTCTGCTTGCTTAGGGAAGGAGATCCTTCATTGCGCGAAAGTTCTTGGGCCGTGAAGAAGGTAGCTATCACCGCTAAGGCCCCCGCTAAAGCTGAAGGGAAACGCAGCGCAAACTCACTATCTCCAACAATAGCGATCCAACCCTTCAGCAAAAGGTGATAGAGAGGATAGGCGGACTTAGGGCTAAACAGTTCAGCGAATAAGGTAGGCCAGCTTGAATGCGTGATCTGCCAAGTGCTACCTTCATCAAGCCAAAGGCTTTGGGAAGTTAAACCCCAGAGTCTTGAGAACAAGATTAGGCTAAAAACTAAAGTTAAGGAGAGGGGGCGTAAGCGGGTCATGATGTCTGTTTTTGAAGCATCTTCTGGTAAACTGCTTCATATTGTAAAACGGTTTGGTCCCAAGTAAGGTGGGTGGAAACCCGCGCCCTTGCCGCCCGCCCTAGGCGGGCGGCAAGGGCGCGGTCACTGAGAAGCCTCTTTAACGCTTCAGCAAGAGCCAAAGGTTGTCTTTCAGGGACAAGTAAACCATGGACCTCATCTTCGATTACGTCAGGTACTCCCACTACCTTAGAAGCAACAATTGGGACTTCCCCCGCCATTGCTTCCAGCAGCGTATTGGGCAAACCATCTGTTCCCTGTTCCTGCACGAGCGGGAGCGCAAAGATGTCGGCAGCAGCAAGATAAGTAGCAACTTGCTCCCGATCTACTTGCCCCGTGAAGTATACTTGTTGAGCAATCCCCAAAGCCTGCGCTTGCTTTTCCAAGGCTTCCCGCAAATCCCCATAGCCCACCAAAACAAGGAGCGCATTGGGATGTTGCGCTAAAACATGGGGCCAAGCTTCAAGTAAGACGCTAAAACCCTTCTTATAGACAAACCTTCCTAAACCTATTACTAAAGGTCTATCTTCCCTCACCCCCAAGGCCACCCGTACTTCCCTTCGCGCAGAAAGGCGCGGGCAAAACTCTTGCGGGTGAATACCGTAGGGAATAACGCTTGATTTCTCAACCTCAGCACCTAAACGCAGTGAACGTTGCAGTAGATCGCGGCTACAAGCTGTCAGCGCAGTCGCTAAACGAAAGGTAGCCCTTGCAGCTAAAGCTAAAGGGGGGGTTTTTTCTGCCAAATAAATATCACTTCCATGCAAACTTATGAGGATCGGAAGGTGATACTTTCTGGCCAGAAGGGCAGCAGGAAGGCCATTTGGAAGGGCCCAATGGGCGTGAATCAGGTCGAAAGAAGAAGTGGTAAGTTGCGCTTGTAAGGCCTTCACCGTTCCAAGGAGGGCAAAGGGAATTGCGCCTAAAGTTTGCCACTTAAACTTAGTATCCCCAAGAAGGGATTGCGCGTAACCCCACACATTCAAGGTAGGATGGGGTGCATAGCGATAGAAGGAAAGGTTTACCCCCCGTTCAACTGGCTCCCGCCGCAGATCAGGATTATAAGGTGCAACTAAGTCTACCGTATGGCCGCGAGCGGCCAAACCCGCTGCTATCTCCTCAATAAAGGGGGCCGTCGCTTCCCCCCGATATTTTGGATAGGATGAAGTAAGCATTAAAATCCGCATAAGCTCGTCTTCTTAAATTTGAGCAATCATAATCGTCAGATCGTCGTGAGGTTCAGTTTCGCCTGTGAAGCTTTTTAGTTCCCGCAGCAAATGATCTAACATGGCTTGCGAACTTGCCCGTGGGCCCCTGGCTAAAGCTTGCGTCAAGCGTTCAAACCCCCATAACTCACCCGTCGCATTCTTTGCTTCCACAACCCCATCGCTGGTAAGAACTATTAGATCACCGCGAGTTAAGGGAAGCTGAACTTCAGTGTACCCTAACTTTGCTCCTAAACCTTGCCCTAAAGCAAACCCCCCTACTTCTGGAAACTCTACGCTTCCATTTGCCCGCTGGACAAAAGGTGGAATACCTCCCGCATTGGCAACCTTCAATGTTTCCTCCGTCACCTCTAGGTAGCAAAGGGCACAGTTTTGCCGCTGCGGTTTGGTATAGGGCGTTAAAACTTGATCCAGCCGCGCCAACCGTTCTCCTGGCGAAAGGGAGTGAGCAAAGCTGGCGATTAAAAGGGAAAGGCTGGTCGCCATTAAGAGGGCTGAGGCCACCCCTTTTCCCGAAACATCGCCTACCGCCAGCGCGAGTTTCCCATTCCTAAAGGTGTGATAGTGATAAAAATCGCCCCCAACTTGCCGCGCAGATTGGCTATAACAGACAAGGTCTAACCCAAACTTGCTTGGAATGGGGGCGGGAAGCAGACCTTGTTGAATTTGCCGTGCAAGGTTAAGATCGCTCTGAAAGCGATCCATTAGGATTTGCATTTGCCGATTGGTCTCTTGCAAGTTCTCATTGAGCTTCTGCGCCAATTGCCGATGCAAAAAACCTTCCCACCTTTGGCGCAGCAGAACATGGTGGAGGAAAATCGAGAGGATACTTGTCGGAATCACCAGGGGAAAGACCATGAAAGCAAAAGATTTATTCTCTTCAAAGAAGATATACATGGATAAACTTAGACATAAAAACAAAGTAATCGTTTGAAGGCCAACCGTCCAAAGCGTTGGCCAAGGGATAGCTATGCTAATTAGCGCGAAAATCAGACTCATAATCACAAGCCCAGGAGATTCATTGGTGAAAACAAATTCTCCCAGTGCAATTACTAAGATAACGCTTTGGGCATCAAAGAATTCTTCATAAAGTTTTCGGAGCTTTTGGCGTTGATAACTTATAATAATTAGAAAGAAGCCCACAAGAATATAGAGTAGCGGATAAAGATAGGCTGTTGAGCGTGTAGCTTGAAGAAGGTAGAAAGAAAGCAGCGCCGAGGCTAGGTTGTAAACGACAACAAAGGCTCCTGTAGCCCGCATTATCTGACGAAAAATACTTTCCCCTTCGGCCTGAAATTCGGTTGCAGAAGCATAAAATTTTGGCGGAATAGGGTCTAAGAGCAAGACCCAGCGCAGTATCCATTCCCTTACATTCATCCTACTACTCCTTACCAATTTCACACTGACCTAAAATGGGTTTGGGGAGGGAAATTGATAAATCATTACCAGATTATCTAGCGAAGGACTCCGATAAACTAACACAAACCCATCAATGACGGCCCCGACCTGAGCATACTTTGCATTTCTGAGCGAAGCAAGATTTTGGGCCGCATCCCCCTTCAAGCGCTGGAGGTTTTCGAGGATCAGGTAGCGGGCATGGTAATGTTCCCCAAGCGCAAGCAACGCTTCACGGTCACGGGTCTGGGGAATCATGATTGCAGGCCGCTGGGCATGCCATTGCAGTTGCCAAGGGTTACGGGCCATCACTACTTCAGTGGGAGAAGTATGCGTGCGGAGCCATTCGTAGGCTTGAAGGTCGGGCTGCCACTTGGGAGGTTCCTGGGCAAGTTTGGTCTCAATAAGAAGCCAAGAAGGTTGCCCAATTTGCCAAAAGATCAACCCTACAAGGAGTAAAGCTAAGGGACTCCAACCAACTTCTGCTAGACGGTCAAAAATCTTCCAACTTACCCAAGCAATCAGCAGGGCTAACCAGGGAAGTAAGACCACGAAGTACCGTTCTTCGTTCGCATGCCAATAGGTGCAAAGGAAGAGAAGGTAGGGCGCAAAAGTGAAGCAGAGAAGGGCAAAGAGGGAGCGACGAGTATAGAACAGCCCTAGAAACCCAAGTAAGGCCAGCCAAGCACCCAGGGAAGTAAAGAGGTTCTTTCCCGCAGACTTGCTGAAGAAAGTTGCAAGGGCAGGTTGGTCGACAAGGCCTGCGGGAAGGCTTGCTTGCGGCGGCATAAGGTAGTCGCGGGCGGCGCTGAATTGTCTTTCCCCTTTGGCTAAAGTTCGGTCAAAGCCCCAGCGTAGAAGCCAACTTCGCTCTGGTAGACCTTCACCTTTTAGCTCTGGCGCATAGATTTTATAAATATCGTTCCAAGATTCCTCATCATCGCCGCGATACCCCAAGACCCACGCATCCTTCTGTTCCGTTGAATAGACAGGTTGGCCAAAAAAATGCCAATTGTAAAGGAGGTAGGGCGAAAGGAGAAGTAAAGCAGGTAAAGCCCAGACCAAGAAGATGAGGCAAGGAGTAAGGATCGTTTTCCAAGTACGCGGCAAAATGGGTTTCGGAGGGCAGATTAGCTCCCGCAGAAGCCAGCTTCCCATCCCCACCGCCAGCAAAGCTCCGCTCGGTTTTTGCAACATCAAAAGCCCCGTCAGGAGGCCAGCGGAAAGATAGGCTAAGGGAATGGTCAGCCGCCGAAACCTCGGCTCCCCTTTTGCAGCGCTTGCTTGATACAAGAAAAAAACTGCGCCCAGCGCGAAAACCACAAACGCGAGGTCGCTTGTTGGGTAAATGGTCAAGTTGAAAAAAAGATAATGGGTGAGCGTCAAAATCGCGGCTGTCGCGCCGACGCGCCGATTTGCAAACTTCGTGCCCATCGCAAAGATCAAAAGGAGCAGAAGAATGTTAAAAAGTAGGTTTGGTAATTTGGTGGCCCAGGTAGTTGGCCCAAAATGCGCGAGAAAAGGGGCAATCCAAACGGGCTGGAGCAGCGGCCACGTTTCCTGGGGCCGCGTGCAGGTTGGATAAAGGCGGTAGAATTGAGTAACGTAATCTACGACCCACCCTCGCCCTAGCACTAAATTGCGGGCGACCACGGCATTATCGGCGTAGTCAGCGTGGCCCACGTAAGGGAGCGCCAAAAGCACGCTCGCCTCGTAGCCGACCCAGCCCAGCCCCCAAAGCGCAATCAGCACGAGGAGCAAAAACCGAGACCGCTCGAAGAGGCGCATTGTACTTGCGATGGCCTGGGGCAAACCCTCTTTTCCTGTTACGATAAGCAGTAGTAAGAAAGCCCCGATTGTTGCTACAATGAGATAGACCTCGGCAAGATAGGGCGCAAGAGGAAATTGCCATGTGGTTTTTCCGAATTGAGAAAAGAATGTGCGCCAGGTTGTGAAGTTCAGCTTCTGGGATATTGCAAGCAATTCCACCAGCGCCGTGAAGGTTAGTGCTGAATTAAGTTTATAACCACTCATGAAGCGCCGCCAGAGTTCGCGGCCCAAACGATTTATGGAGCGAGATTTGAAAAGAAAGATCAGCGTAAAACCAAATAAACTAGCCGTTAAGAGGCTATTCATCCAAAAAGAGGCTTTGAGAAACCCATAGATCGCTGCACTAAGGACTCCACAAGTGAATCTAAAGGCTATCCAAGGTGCAAAATTAACTTTAAGTAGTAAGAAATAGAGGCAGAGAGCATTAACGGCAAGAAAAAAAACCATGCGCTCGTTGGGGAAATCCCAGCGCTTGTTGGTGGATACAAAGCTTTTGTTGGGAAGATCCCAGCGCTTGTCGGGTGTAAAAGCGGCGACGATGAAAGGACTTTTTGGGCTTTCAAGCTGAATTTGGGCCAACCGCAGCCCTTTTGGGCGCGGGTCTGGGCCCCGCAACGTATTGGTGAAAGTGGCCGAAGTTTCGATTTCAAGGGTTAAAATAGAGGCAGCCTTTCGGCTGCCAAAGATTATAAAAGCAAAGATCGAATGCAATTCATTTGCCAGGTTCAGATTGAAAAAGACTTGTTGCGCCGTCAAACGTTCTGGCACAAAGAAGCTATATTCAGTCCATTTCGGGGTTGGGGTGAAAGTGTAAATGATCTGGCCATTGGCCCGCACCGTGACTCGCGGTTGTTTCCCCACCACCCCCTGCCCTGGTTGGGCCAAAGCATCTGTCGGCCAGCCTTGCGCGAGGAGCGTGATTTTCAAGGGCGCAGAGCGCTTGGGCAAGGGGAAGCGAAGCAAAGCCCGTTGCCGAGTCCAGCGACTGCGCTGCGTCGGCGAATCGGGGGTCAAATCATCAGCATAAAAAGCTCCTTGCGCCGTCGCGGTGGCTCCAGGCCCCGCTTCGACAGAGAGAAAAAGCCGATCCCCCAACCAACCAAGCGCAAGCTGACTCTGAGTTGGCCCTTGGGCGACCAGGAAACTAAGGAGAAGCGTTAGACAAAGAATCCAAAAGGGATATTTGATCATAAAAGCTACTTTTTGGTTGCCAGCGTTCCTAAGAAAAGAGATTAAGGCTCCATTATACCAGGGGTTGATCAAGGCAGTTCCAAGCGCTGGGCTAGAACTTAAAATTAAGGTTTTTTGGCTTTGGTTTCAAGACTCGTTTCTCATGCTACTTTGCGTGATTTGTGTTACCATGATTCTTCCCTTCCTAAAGCGAAGCGGGGTCTAATCGCGCAAACTAAGCTCTCGGTTAAGAGCTTCTGGGGAGAAAAGAGACCCTTTCTTTGCCCAAGGTAGTGCTGGCATAGGTTGTAGAACTATGACATCAAAGATGCGGATTCTGGTGGCCGATGATTCGATGGCCTTGCGGGTTTTGTTGCAAGGCACGCTCCGGGCAGCAGGCTATGAAGTCATCACCGCCACAAATGGCGATGATTTAGTGCGCTTGGCCCAAGAGCAAGTCCCCGATTTGCTCTTGGTCGACCTTATGATGCCAATGATGGATGGTTATGAGGCGATTCGGCAACTCAGAAATGACACCCGGACCAGTCATTTGCCGATGATTATCCTGACGGCTCTGAGTGATTCAACCGATGTAGTCACAGGTTTTGATAGCGGAGCCGATGATTATGTCGTTAAACCCTTTAACACGGCGGCTCTTTTGGCCCGAATTCGGGGGCATCTGCGGCGGGATAAGCGAAAGCCTGTCCGCAACCCCCTCACTGGCCTGCCGGGCAATGTTTTGTTACAAGTTGAACTCCAGCGGCATCTAGGTCAAAAGCAAGATTTTTCCTTGATCTATGTTGATTTGGATAATTTCAAAGCCTTTAATGATGTGTATGGGTTTGCACGCGGGGATCGGGCCATTCAAACGTTAGCCGATGTTTTGTCCCAAACGGTTAAAAGTGAAGGTTTTTTGGCCCATATTGGGGGCGACGATTTTGCCATTATTTATAACGGGGCCGAAGTTGAACCGCTCTGCCGCAAAATTATCCTCGCTTTTGAAGCGGTAGTCCGCTCGCTCTATGATCCCCAAGATGTCCAGCGCGGCTATCTTTTAGGGCATGATCGGCAGGGTAAAGCTTGTCGGTTTGGGATGTTAAGTCTCTCGATTGCAGTCGTGAGTGCGGATCATAACCGCTTTCAGAGTGTAGATGAAATCGGCAAAGTTGCGGCAGAACTCAAAAGTCAAGCCAAACTTATTCCTGGCAATAGCTACAAAATAGATGAACGCTTGCCCCGCGAACGCCGCGACCACCGCCGCCCGATTGCCCTCCTGATTTGCGCCGATGATACGCTTAGGTCGGCTTTGGCTTCGGCGCTGCGCTTTCAAGGCTATTTACCGCTGGCGACGACTAATTCAAAAGTTGCGAGTTCGCTCTTACACCGAATGCCTGACCCAGCCTTGCTGGTCGTTGACGCATCTTTGGGCGAAGAATTGTGGAACTTTTGGCGGAAACTTGCCTCGCCGCCGCCCCTCTTGGCCATTGCGTCTGATAGTGCTGCCGCCGAAGCGGCTTACAATGCGGGAGCGTATGCCAGCATTGCGAATACCGCCGACATCTACCAAGTTGTGATCCAATTGGTGCAGCATCTCCCTTCTAGGCCTGAAATTGATTCAGAGGGAACGAAAGAAATCTCGGATGCTTAGAAGGGAGGCGTGCGCCAAAGGGCTGCAAGCCTATTTTACTTTCTTGTAATTTTGTGGTAAAATAGTCAAACTGATTTAGCTCATTGTAGCAGGAGGAAAGTAAAATGCAGCACAAAATCTTGTATCCTGGGTCTTTTGCGACATTGCATGTTGAATTGGCCAAAGGTGAAAGCCTCAAAGCCGAGTCCGGGGCGATGATCGCCATGAGTAACACCATTGACGTGGAAGGTAAACTTGAAGGCGGCTTCATGAAGGGCCTGGGCCGGATGTTGGCTGGCGAAAAGTTCTTCTTTCAGAGCCTGGTGGCCAAACGTGGGCCTGGTGAAGTCTTGTTAGCCCACTCTATTCCAGGTGCTATTCAAGCCATTGAAATGGATGGAAGTTGTAACTACATCCTTCAAAAAGATGGCTTTTTTGCAGGCACAAACGAACTTGAGATTGACTCAACTTGCCAAAACTTGACGAAAGGGCTTTTTTCGGGCGAAGGCTTCTTTGTCGTTAAAGTAAAAGGGGTCGGCACACTCTTCGTTAGCTCTTACGGTGCAATTCATCCCCTGGATATCCCTGCGGGGCAAGAGATGATCATTGATAATGCTCATTTGGTGGCTTGGCCAGAGGGCATGAATTACAAGATCGAAAAATCATCCTCTGGCTGGCTTTCATCGGTCTCTTCTGGCGAAGGGCTAGTTTGTCGGTTCCAAGGTCCAGGCCGGGTCTTGATTCAAACCCGCAACCCTGGAGGCTTTGGGCAATGGGTTAGTCGCTTTATCCCCAAAGCGTAGATTGAAGGAGGCCAACCAATCGACCACGATACCCAACCTTCTTCCATCTTCGGCCTCAAAAGGATTAGCTTGCAGCGTTATTTCGCCCGCTTCGGTGGGAGGATATAAGATGGCCACAAGCCGCCATTTCGGGCCCAGCGCAAGCTCCTGACATTCCTGCGCCCCACAAAGTCTCGCAGCTTGCGGACGGGGCGCAGTAAGTCGCACCCGCACGATTGAACCCTTTTGCCCTTCAAGTCGCAACCGAAACCGAGCTTCTCCCTTTGTCCAGCGAGCTTTCGTTCCCGCAATTGTCTCGCCAGCGTAGACTCCCTTCACAAAGCCAAAATCTAGCCCATCCCCCACATCTATACGGGTCGGAGGAAGCGCCTTGAGATATTGCCAACTCCAGGTAAGGAGCGCCTCTTCACTGGCATGCTTCCCTGCAAAAGCCTCCCTTGCTTCCTCTTTGCGGCCCTGTTCCCGCAGCAAATCCCCTAACTTCAGACTTGCAGCAATATACAAAGGTTCTCTCCCCAACACCGTGCGATAGCTGGCCTCAGCCTCCTGCATTTTCCCTAATTTGCGATAAGTATCCCCCACCACCAAGTAAGCATCATTGCTCCGCCCACCGTTTAAGGCTTGCTTATAAGCTTCTAAGGCTTCTTCCTGCTTTCCCAACAAGTTCAAACTATCCCCTTTAAGCTGCGAGAAACTCCGCAATGCTCCTCGGCGGGCCCAATCCCACGGGTAGTTAGTCGCTACGGTGAAGAAGAGCAAAAGAAGGAGCGGGGAAGCCCAAAGGAGAGGTTTTAGCCCGCGCAGCGGCCAATTCCTTTCCCGCACCCTTTCAAAGCCCAATTTTGCACCCCAAGCAGCATAAGGGATGAGAAAGGGTAAGAGGAAATGGCGATAACGTCCTTCGCCGTGGGTCACTAAGGTTATTCCAACAACGTAGCTTAACCAGAGCGTGACCAAGGTAGCTTTGGCACGGGTTTGTTCCTTCCCCAAAGCCTGACTTAGCCCCCCTATCCCCAAGAGCAGAATGCAAAGATAGAGCAAATCATCAAAGATTAGCCCGCTCAAAAAGACTAGGGAAGGTGGATCTGCGTAGGATGAAGCTAACAAAAAGCGATCTTCAATCGGTTTGACCCGCCAAAGATATGTCCAATTGGGGCCTACTTTTCGGAGCAGCAAAGTTGCATCTTCCCGCAACCTCTGCAAACCCTTCTGGGTAGCAAATTCGGCGCGGGAAGCAGGATTAGGAATGCGCTCTAAGGTTTGGTGAATCGCATTAAGGCTTTCTTTTGGTTCGCTGAAAGCCCAAAGGTTATATGAGAAACCTGTTTCTACCAAAATACAATTTTGATAAGCTAAACAATTGCGGATCGTCCACGGACAGATTGTTAGCCCCACAAGGATCCCAAAAAGGAGACCTTTTGCCCCTTTCTTTGATCGGGCCAGCCAGATCATTAACAAGGGTAAGAAGGCCAAGGGAAGCGACCTTGTGAGGCAGGCCAGCCCGAAAAGAATTCCCGCAAAGCTGAAGCTTGGCCCAGGAAACGACCTTTGCAAAGGTTGATCTTCGCGCAGAAGCAAGATCAAACTGGTCAAAAAGAGAAAGGTGAAGAGCGTCTCGCTCATCGAAAGGCTGGCAAAGGTGTTGAAGGTTTGCAGCAAAGCGGCCCCTAAAGCAGCCAGAAGAGCAACTTTGGGCCGTGCGGGAGCGCGAGGAAAGAGAGCTTGCGTGAGAAGGTAGATCAAGTAGACGTTGGCCAGGCTGAGGATGATGTTAGGCCAGGCCGCCAGATACCAATCCCCGTTGGTCAACCAGAGCGAGCCAGCGAGGAAAAGGGGATAAAGCGGGGCCCGCAGCCAGCGATAGTGGTCGTAGAAAACCCAGCCCTTCCCCGCCAGAAGGTCTTGGGCTACAGCGATATATTCCCGCTCATCATTGGCTGGCTGGTGAGGCGGCTGGGACCAGAGCGCGAACCGCAAAAAAAGGGCCAGTAAAAGAAGGCCAAAGAGTTGCTGTTTGCTTGTCAAGAGTAAAAATTTCGTAATAATTCGGCTTGCCTACCCTTTTGCGTAGGTAGAATTGTAGCAACTTGCCAGCGAAGAGTCAAGCGCTTAAACGTTTGCTGATAGTTCTCTCCTGCGGTACAATTACGGCAACTTGAATCAGGCCGCCCCAAAACTACTTTGGGGAGCAAAGAAGCTGCTAGTATGAAACCTAAGCTATTTTCTCCCGGAGGCCCCAGCTTTAGCTGGTTGACCACGGCTAAAGCCGTGGACTCCGAGGGCAAAAACTCCTCCACGACCTTGGAATCCACGGCTTTAGCCGTGGCCCAGACCGCTGGCTTGAGCAGTATGTATGAGCAATCTGTGTCAAAAGAAGCCCTAACTTCCCCTAAAGTTGCGGTGATTATCGTTTCCTACAATACCAGTGCCCTTCTCTGTGGCTGTTTGCGGTCTTTGCAAGATGTAACTTTGCCTCTCCGCATCTTGGTAGTTGACAATGCTTCTAAGGATGATACGGTTGATTTGGTTCAAGCTTATTTCAGGGATGTGCAACTAATAGGCTTAGGGAAAAATGTTGGTTTTGCGGCTGCAAACAATATCGGGCTGCGCGAATGTGGTTTTTCAGACGGGCAAACCCCCGAATCAACAAGCCTTAGTTCGCAAAGCGCATTACCTGAATTTGTGTTGTTGCTCAACCCAGATACCACAGTGCATCCTGGCGCAATAGAGGCGCTAGTTGCTTTTCTCCAGGCGCATCCACGCGTGGGGCTGGTCGGGCCGCAACTCCTCAACCCCGATGGCACTTGGCAACCTGCCGCTTTTCGCTTTCCAACTTTGCTCATGAGTCTGTTCGAGGTTTTTCCGCCCGGCGAATGTTTGCCAGGGCGTTGGTACAATTCATGGGCCCACGGGCGCTACCCTCAAACGCCTACTCCTTCGCCGATTGACCACCCGCTCGGCGCGTGTATGCTCGTGCGCCGCGAGGTGCTGCCTCAAGTTGGCCTCCTTGATGAGCGCTACTTTATCTATTGCGAAGAGCTTGATTGGTGTTGGCGCATCCGCCAAGCAGGTTGGGCGATCTGGCAAGTGCCGCAAGCGCAAGTGACGCACGTCGGCGGAGCCGCGACCAACCAAGTCCATGAGCAAATGTTCGGGGCTTTACACCAAAGTCGCCTGATCTTTTTGCAGCGCCACTATGCCCCAAACTTTGTCCGGGCCCATCGTCTGATCACATTCATCGGCCTCCTGCGAAAAATCTTCCAAACTTGGGCCGCTTTTCGCCGTCAGCAACTAACCTATTCCGCTTTTCAAGCCCAACTTAGGGCCTACAGCAAAGTTCTGGCGATTTTGGTGGTTGCATGAATGCCATGCTAATGCTATAGTTAAGAGTAACCTGCACGCAACCCTGGCGCTCTGAGCGCATTGGGTTTGTGCCGGAACCTGGGACTTGAAAAACTGGAGCCGCAAACGCCACTCCCAAGCCTTTCATCTGCCAGGGTTGCTCTCATTTTTATCAAGCCTCCCCACAACAGGAGCGAGAAACAGGTACAATGTCATACGAGCAGCGACGAATTGATGTAGCGGTTTTCATTGATTTTGAAAACGTCTATGTCAGCGTCCGGGATAAGCTCGACGCGAACCCTAACTTCGAAACGATCATGGAACGTTGTAACGATCTTGGGCGCGTCGTCATCGCCCGGGCCTACGCTGATTGGTACCGCTACCCCCGTGTCACCAGTGCGCTCTATGCGAACGCCGTTGAACCGATCTATGTCCCGACCTATTACTACGATAGAGATATGGGCCGGACGGGCCGGGCGATCAAAAATAGTGTGGATATGAACCTCTGTATTGACGCGATGAAAGCGTTATTTATCCACACCAATGTTGGCAAATATGTCTTAGTGACCGGTGACCGTGACTTTATTCCCTTAGTGAATAGCATTCGGCAGCAAGGGAAAGAGGTCATTGTGATTGGCATTGGAGGGGCTGCTTCAGCCCACTTGGCGCAAAGCGCCGATGAATTTATCTTTTATGAGCAGCTTGTGGGCAAAGTTCCCCTTGCTGCTGCCGCTCGCAAAGTGGTTGCGCCGCCTGCGCCACGAGCCGCCGAGAAGGAGAAAGCTCGCCCCGTTGAAGTCGTGGTGGCCGAACCGCAAGAGCCTGATATTTATGATACTCTGGTGGAGGCCATTCACCTCGTGCGCGAGCGAGGTTATGTTTCGACGCTGGGGTCACTCAAATTGGTGATGAAGGAATTGATGGGCGGCGATTTCAAGGAAAGTCGCTATAAAGACCTCAATGGCAAACCGTTTGCGAAGTTTAAGGACTTTGTAGTTGATGCTGAAAAGCGCGGCAAAGTTCAAATCTACACGAATGGGACGGTGAACGAGGTTTTCTTACCGGGCGAAGACCCCAAGAAACTGTCGCAGTTTGAAATCAAGGAAGAAATCCTGGAGGGTGAACCTGAAATTCTCGCGCTGACCAATGGGCATCCCGAAGCGTTTGTCGCCCCCAGCGCTGGGCCGCTCTTGGCTCCGCTCCCGCCCGTCAGCCCACCAAAGCGTTCACGGCGACGAAAGCCCAACAAAAAGCGCTTGGTTCCCCCACAAAATGTCGCCAATCTCAAGCAGGATGAGCCAGAAGAAAGTGCTGAAGAGTTTGAAGGCGTAGAAGACGACCAAGATTTGGCCGAAATCGAAGTCGCCTATGACTCTGCCGCTTTAGCCGCTGATGATCCTTTTTCGCTCCCCGAAGAAGCCTTTTGGGGCCCGGAGAATGACCAATTCTCGGCGGTGGCGGAAATGGCCTTTATCGCAGACGGAAGCTTGCCTGAGTATCCCTGCAAAGCCGAAACAGCGCTTGAACCCGAAGATATTTTTGCGGCAGCCTTGGAACGGTTGGAAGCCCAGGATAAGGAAACGCTGGATGCCGATGCAGTCATTGCCAGCTTGGCGCAGGAAGATGAGCGAGCGAGTAGAAAGGAAGCGGATTTCGCGCTTCTGGCCGACCAGGTCGGCGAGGCGATTAAGCTTTCCTTTGCCCAAGCGCTCTCTTTTGGGGAAATCGAAGCTCCGGACTTTGAGATCGCACCTAAGCTGGCTGAAGGTTTGGAAGCCCAGACCCTTGAACCAGCATGGCCCACGCTCGAAAAGGAGGAGCCGGCGAAAAGCTTTGAAGAACCGCCTGAAGCGCCGAAACTCCAGCCAACGCAGCAATTGTTCCTGGTTGAATTGTCGCTCCCAGTGCAAGAGACCGAATCGGTCAACGCTGGAGCAAAAGAAGAAGGGCCTAGCGCTGCCAACATTGATTTTAGCGCGGAAGAATGGCAGAAGTTTCGGACGCTGCTGGCCAGCTTTTCAAAACCACTTCCCTTTGGTAAAATCTGGGAACTGCTCCGCGAGCGCCGCAACCTTCAGGAATTTATGCGAACCAATGAGCAGTTGCGGAATTTGATCAAACAAGCCATTGGGAATGGAACCTTAGAACGCAGCGGGGGCGGAAAACACGCTTATTACAAGCTGAAGCCGCTTTCTGAACCAAAGAATCCATGACCAACGTCAAGATTTGTGGGCTTTGCACAATTGAACATGCGCTGGCGGCGGCAGAGGCCGGAGCCGATTGGTTAGGCCTTGTCTTTGCGCTCAGTCGTCGCCAGCTAACAACCGCGCAGGCCCTAGCCATCGTGACGGCCCTGCGCCAGCACCCTGCCGGGCAGCGCGTGCGCTTGGTTGGGTTGTTCGTCAACGAACAGCCGGCCCAAATCAATAAGTTGGCCGAAATTTGTGACCTGGATTACATTCAACTGAGTGGCGATGAGGCTTTGGCCCAAGCCCAATTACTTTGTCGGCCCGTGATCAAGGCCGTGCGCCTTAATCGGCAAGCCACCGAAAATGCTTGGCTCGCAGCGGCGCAAGCTACCGTGGCCCAAACGCTTCAGTTTGCGCCGAGTCCCATTCTCATTGATGCCCACTTACCTGGAAGTTACGGTGGAACAGGAATGTTGGCCGATTGGGCCCAGGCCGCCGCCTGGGCCCAGCGCTTGCCGCTTACGCTGGCCGGCGGTTTGACTCCAGCCAATGTAGCCTCGGCGATTGCTCAAGTCCAGCCTTGGGGTGTGGATGTCAGCAGTGGGGTTGAGCGAGATGGCACAAAGGATATTGCCTTGATTCAAGCCTTCATTAAGGCTGTTCACGCTAGTTCTTAAAGCAAATTAGTCAACCAGCTAATTTTGTACTTTCAAGCCCTTTTCCTTATCTTTTAAGTCTCTATGTGTTGACCAAAACCAACTAAACAAAGAAGGATTGTATGAAAACTCTTGGTCGTCTTCTTGGGTTTGCAGCGTTTGTCGGTTTACTAATCATTATCGTTCGGGCTGTTCGGCAATATCAACAGGATAATGAGTTTCAACTTACAGCAAATCTGCCAGGCGAAAGCCCAACTGCCACCAAAAAACGCAACCTTAGCCCAGCGTTATTGGAAATTCTGGCCGACCCCGTTGACAAAGGGCCCGTTGAGTTGCTCACAGATGGGGAAGGGAAGGAATGGCTGGTCAATCGGCGCAACGGCTATCGCTACCCCGTAGAGGATGGGATTCCTATTATGTTGATCGAAGAAGGCGAAAAGCACCGCGACGCAAGTTTAATCGCAGCTTAGGCCGTATAAAATCAAGGGGTAAAGGGAGGCGCTGCCGCGCCCTTTGGGCGCGGCAGCGCCTTTTGCTGCGCCAAATCAATCTAACGGAGGCCACCGCTTTAGCGGTTCGGGCCCCACGGCTGAAGCCGGGGATTCCAGGTGAAAGGTTTCTCAGGAACTTTCCCGAATAGAATATCTTTTTTCGGCAAACCAAGCCAAAAAGACTTCTACCACTTTGGGGTCAAAATGGGAACCCGATTTAGCAGAAATGTAGCCATAAACCTCGCTGGCCGAGCAAGGGCGACGATAAGGCCGATTGCTTTGAAGCGCATCCCAGACATCAACCACCGCAAAAATCCGCGCCGCCAGGGGAATTTCATCTCCGCGCAGCCCGCGGGGGTAGCCGGTCCCATCCCACCTTTCGTGATGACAATAGGGAATATCTAAGGCGGGCCGGAGATAAGCAATGGGTGAAAGCATCTCATAGGCATAGAGCGGGTGAAGCCGCATAATCATCCACTCTTCATCGGTAAGTGGGCCGGGCTTGAGCAAGATCGAGTCCGGAATACCCATTTTGCCAATATCGTGCAACAAAGCTCCCCGCCGAATGTGAACCAACTCTGGCTCACCGATTCCTATTTTGCGGGCCAGAAAGAGCGTCATCTCCGTTACGCGCTGCGAATGGCCTTCCGTTTCGTGGTCGCGCAGGTCGAGAACCCGCGACCAACCCTCGATAGTCGCTTCGTAAGCCAGGGCGAGTTCGGCATTGGAATGCTGGAGATGAGCAAAAAGTTCGGCATTGTCAATGGCAATCGCGCCTTGCACAGCAGCGGCTTCCAGAAATTCCAGCCATTCTGGGTCAGGTTCAAGCGGCGTGCGATGGAAAATCTCAAAGACTCCCTTGACTTGCCCTTTGGCAATCAACGGGATAACGTGGTAGGTAACAAAGTGTTCCGCTGCAAATTGTACCGCACGAGGGTCGGGCAGAAGGGTGTAAGTGGCTTGCTGATCCCCCTTCAGAGTCGGGCCCCAAGCCAGAATCCGCCGTTCCAGGGCCGCCCGCCCCGCATAGCCTTCCCCTAAACGAATATGGACACTGCGTAAGGCCGTCGTATAAAAGCCCCGCGCCGCGCCCCATTCCAACAACTGGGTATGCGGGTTGAGAAGCAAAATATCCGCCGCGCTGGCCCCAAGTTGCACGATAACCTGGGCCAAAAGAATGTCGAGCGTGACCCGCAAATCAAAACTGCTACTAATCGCTCGGTCAATCGTATGCAGCGAAGCCAAGCGTTTCAGGCGTTGCTCAGTTTGTTCAAAGAGGGTGGCCCGATGAATCGCATTGGCCGCAATATCGCCGATAGCGGCCAGCAGCCGACATTCATCATCCTGCATCTGGGTAGCTCGCCCGACCCAAAGCGTGCCGACGGTTTGGCCCTGCACAATTAAGGGCACATGGGAGATGGCGGGCTTATGGGCATGAAGGGCGTGGGAAAAAAAGCTCAAAGTAGCTTCCACGCGCTCGGTTGGCTGAAGCCGTCGCCCCGTGGCCACCGACCAATCCCCCCGCCCCAACTCGATTATAACTTCATTCGTCATGGGGTCGTTCATCGCCAAGGCCGCGCCTTCGGCTTTGAAAAGCAAAATTAGCTGGGCCAAAATAATGGGAAGCATATCCGCCCGCGTGTGGGCCGCCCGCAACGCATTGGCTACCGTGACCAGCCCTTCTAACTCATGTTCGCGGCGCTTGCGTTCGGTAATATCTTCCTTCACCGCCAAGAAATGCGTAATCGTTCCCTGGTTATCAGTGATCGACGAAATCGAGGCTAATTCCCAATAGAATTCTCCATTTTTGCGGACATTATGAAATTCGCCATGCCATTCGTTGCCCGCCTTAATGGTTTCCCACAATTTCTTATATTGGGCTTCGGCCATTTTGCCCGATTTTAGGATGCGGGGGTTTAAGCCCACCGCTTCCGCAGGGGTATAACCCGTGGTTTGCTCAAAACGGGGATTAACATACTCGATATTGCCTTCTACATCCGTGATCACAATCGTACTTGGGCTTTGCTCTACGGCCCGCGAAAGTTTCCGAATCTGATCTTCGATTTGCCGTTGATTCGTAATATCCCGCAGAGAGGCCAAATTAGCCGTTTCAGCTTCCCATTCAATCTCAACCACGCGCATCTCGGCGAGGACTTTGTGGCCTCTGAGGGGCGAAAAATCAAGCTCAAGGACTTTCTTTGGCTCCAGCGGAAAGCCAAAGGGTTTGCCAAGCAATTCGCTCCCTGAAGCGCCAAACAAGGCTTCTGCCGCAGGGTTGACAAACCGCATATAGCCCGCTTGATCAACCACAACCATGCCATCCACATTGCTGGCAATGATATGGCGGAATTGGTTTTCGCTTTGCCGTAAGGCCTGCTCAATCTGTTTGTGCTTGGTAAGATCTTCCAAAGCACCAGCGTAATAAAGGATTTCACCCGCACGGGCCTGCGCCATGTGGATGCTAAGGCGACCCCAAATGATCTTTCCATCATAACGATAGACTTGCAATTCAAAGCCTTCAACAGTGTTTCCTTGGGCAACTAAGGCTTTCCACCGCTCCCGTTCTTGCGGATTAACATAGATACTCAGAACATCAGTCCGTAAAAGTGTCGCTCGATCTGGGTAGCCCAACATCCGCACCATGGCGGGGTTGACATCTAAGAATTGACCGCTGGGAGTCGTGCGATAGAGGCCGACGGGTACGCCTTCAAAGAGGCCCCGATAATCACAGCCATCGTCGTCGCAAGAACTTGCTTGGGCTTTGAGTTCGGCTTCGGTTTCCAATTGGGGTTCCAACATAGTCCCTTATTTGGTAGGCAAAAGCTTTTTGTCTCTGCGTCAAGCAACTATAGCATATTTAGCTGAATCGTACCAGAAAACCCCGTTTTTAGGCCGGCACTGAAGAGCGCCTTTCCCTTTTGTCTTCTGAAGGTTTTTAAGCTACAATAAGTGGTAGGGGAAGCTTGTTTGGGGGAATTTTTCTTTTTGGGGGAAAAGAAAGAGCGTTGCACGGTTTTCTAGCCCCTAAGCCTTAAAGCGCAATTTTGCCCCTAGCTCTATGATATGGTAAAATACCCCAAAGGATAGCAAGACTCCGCCGAATGAGCGTACAGAAATGCTATTTTGGGCTATTTTTGTAGACCTGAAAATGGGCAGAAAGTGAGACTTCAAATGGAAAAAGCTACTTGGAACACTAAAGTTGGTTTGGCCCAAATGCTCAAGGGGGGCGTGATCATGGATGTGGTCAACCCGGAGCAGGCTAAAATTGCGGAGGAAGCGGGAGCCGTCGCGGTGATGGCTTTAGAGCGAGTCCCTGCTGATATTCGGGCCCAGGGAGGAGTTGCCCGAATGAGCGACCCCTCCCTAATTAGCCAGATTATGGCGGCTGTCACGATTCCCGTGATGGCTAAAGCCCGCATTGGGCATTTTGTTGAAGCCCAAATTCTGGAGGTGTTAGGCATAGATTATATTGACGAAAGTGAAGTGCTAACGCCAGCCGACGAAGAGCATCACATCAATAAACATCATTTTAAGGTTCCTTTTGTCTGTGGTTGCCGCAATTTGGGCGAAGCGCTGCGCCGCTTGAGCGAAGGAGCCGCGATGTTACGCACGAAAGGCGAAGCGGGCACGGGCAACGTTGTTGAGGCGGTGCGCCATGCGCGAGCCGTCTACGGTGAGATTCGGCGCTTGCAAGGCATGAGCGAAGATGAGCTTTTCGTTGCGGCCAAAAATATGCAAGCACCCTATGAACTGGTGCAAGTCATTGCCAAAGCGGGCCGCTTACCTGTGGTTAATTTTGCTGCGGGCGGGATTGCTACGCCTGCCGATGCTGCTCTATTGATGCAACTGGGCGTGGATGGCGTTTTTGTCGGGAGCGGGATTTTCAAATCCGGGGATCCTGCCCGCCGCGCTAAAGCCATTGTCGAAGCTACTACGCATTTTAATGACCCTAAAATCATTGCTGAAGTCAGTAAGGATTTGGGCGAAGCAATGGTTGGCATTGAAATCAACACTATTCCCAAAGAAAAACTCTTGGCTGAACGGGGTTGGTAGCTTAGAAAGCTCTAAAATTAGGCATTCTTGTTGATTTAATTGAGATATTTTGCTTATGAAAGTTGGGGTACTTGCGCTTCAAGGGGCTTTTCGGGAACATGCCGAAATGCTGAAGCAGCTTGGGCTGGTAGCCCAGCTTGTCCGTTTGCCTGAACAACTGGCAGAAGTTGACCATTTGATTATTCCAGGCGGCGAAAGCACGACTATCAGTAAGTTACTTGTACGGTTTGGTTTGCTGGAGCCGCTGCGCCAGCGAGCGGGGCAGGATTTGGCGCTCTGGGGAACCTGCGCGGGCGCGATTTTAATGGCCCGCCAAATTGAAGGTGGTTGGCCGAGTGGACTTTCCCACCTTGGCGTGCTGGACATCGTCATTCAGCGCAACGGCTTTGGGCGACAACTTGACAGTTTCGAGACCGATCTTGCTCTGCCTGCGCTTGGCCCAAAACCTGTGCAGGGCATCTTTATTCGGGCCCCTGTGATTAAGACTGTGGGGCCCGAAGTCGAAGTTTTAGCCCGTTTGCCAGCCAAAGATTCAGTGGTTGCCGCACGCCAAGGCCGCTTGTTGGTGACGACTTTTCATCCTGAATTGACCACCGATGCGCGGCTGCATCGCTATTTTTTAGCTTTATAAGCAATAAAACAGCCCTTGGAATGTGGTGGAATCCTTCTACTATGAAATCCCTGAATTTGGAATCAAATAGTCTGAAACCCAAACTCTTTTCCCCTGGAGGCCACAGCTTTAGCTGGTGGGGCACGGCTAAAGCCGGGAACTCCGACGGTCAAAGCTCCACCGTGATCTTGGAATCAACTTGGAATCAACGGCTTTAGCCGTTGCCAAGCAGGAGACCGTCACGGCTAAAGCCGGGAACTCCTTTTCCCCTGGAGGCCACAGCTTTAGCTGGTGGGGCACGGCTAAAGCCGGGAACTCCGCTTCGTAGCAAGCTAGTTTTTTTATGATTCGTTCTGTTGCCCCAAGCGATCTTTGGTCCCTGCGTTTTAAACCGCGCCAGCAAATTATTTTGTGCAATGAGCAGTTGTTTGTCCAACCGCATCAGCCCCTTTGGTTTGCCCTTTTCTGCCTTTTGCGGGGCAATAAGCGCGACCATGCCATGGTTGTTTTCCAAGCGCGGGGCCGCCGAGCGTTCATTCAGGCGCAAGGTCGGCCTGGCCGGCCAGAGCAAGAGATCATCTATCTCGCGGGGCAGGGGGAAATAAACCAGGGTTGCGAAAGTAACCCTGACCTTTGGTTTCGGTTACTCGAACGGTGGTGTCTTAAAGCGGCGCAGTTTGATATTCAGCGTTTTTATGCGCCCCTCTGGAGCAATCAAGTTGAGTTGCGCGAGATTTTTCGCCAGCTAGGGTTTCAAGCCTATACCCGCCGCAGCATCCTCCAGCTTACTCTGCCGCAGCGGCAGCCAGGCCTAACGTTGGCTCCCATGCGGCCCCAAAGGCTCAGTGATGCTTGGGCCATTCAAAAACTTTATAGCCTCCTTACGCCGCAGCTTGTGCAAGGGGCGGAAGGCCGAACTTCCCTAACCTGGGTTTTGCCCCCGAACCAGGGTTGGCAAACTTCGCAGCGCCAAGCCTGGGTCTTAGGCCCCGAAGATAATTTGACAGCCTATCTTCATCTCTTGAGTGGCCCCGTAGCCCATGTTTTGACGCTCTTAATCCACCCCGAAATGCGGGACCAAACCGCCGCCGTAATCCGCTTTGGGCTGGCCCAATTGCCTGACTTCCGTGTAGTCTACCTTTTACTCCGCGATTATCAAGCAGAATTGGTGATTCCTGCCCAAAACTTAGGATTTCAAACGTTTGGTGAGCAAACCTTGCTGACCAAGACGGGTGCAATCCCCATGCGCCACTCTCTCTTTCGCAACGCCTTTGATCTTAGCAAGGAAATTCAAGTTAGCATTCCAAGCATCGCTACATCCAGGGAGGATTCCTAGCCCCATGTTAGATCAAATCAAAGCCCAGAGTGATCTGCATTGTCTTATTGAAGCTTTACCTCCACCAATTCAACAAGCTCTTTTGCAGTTTCCCAATGAACTTAATGATTTACTCGAAGTTGTCTTAGATTTAGGTCGTTTGGCTGAAGCTCGCTATGTTGATCATGAACGTTTTTTAGGCCCTGCCGAAATCACCAGCGAAGATTTGGCTTTAGTCGTTAGCAAGATCGGTGAATTTGGCGAAGATAATCGGGCGGGAATTGCTCGCACGTTGCACCGCATCTCGGCCCTGCGAAATCGGCGGGGAGTCGTAGTCGGCCTCACCTGTCGTTTTGGGCGGGCCGTTTTCGGCACGGTTACCATCATCCGCGACCTAATCGAGCGGGGCCAAAGCATTTTGTTGCTGGGCAAACCTGGCATGGGCAAAACCACGCTTCTGCGCGAAACGGCTCGTGTTTTGGCCGACGAACTGCTCAAGCGCGTGGTTGTGGTTGACACTTCCAATGAGATTGCGGGGGATGGCGATATTCCCCATCTTGGCATTGGGCGAGCCAGGCGGATGCAAGTTCCGCGCCCAGCGGAGCAACATGCCGTGATGATTGAGGCCGTTGAAAACCACATGCCAGAAGTCATCGTGATTGATGAAATCGGCACAGAACTGGAAGCGCTCGCGGCCCGCACGATTGCCGAGCGTGGCGTGCAACTGGTTGGCACGGCCCACGGCAGCACCTTGGGCAATTTGATGATCAATCCCACTCTTTCGGACCTGATTGGCGGCATTCAAGCGGTCACTTTGGGCGACGACGAAGCTCGGCGACGGGGCACGCAGAAAACCGTTTTGGAACGCAAAGCTCCGCCGACCTTTGATGTGCTGGTCGAGATCAAAAGCTGGGATCAAGTGGTTGTTTATCCCGATGTCGCTGCCGCCGTGGATACAATTTTGCGCGGCGAAGAGCTTGAGATTGAGCAACGCACGCGCACGCCTGACGGGAAGGTAACGATTGCCAATTTGGCGCTGGAAGCCGAAGCAGATACGCCCTTTGTCCAGCGGCGGGACAAGCGCAATGGGAACCGCGAGAAGCCGCTCAGTCCAAAAGAAAATCGGCAAGTTAGCTCTAAAACGCAAATTGTCCTGGGCAATATCCAGCGAATTTTCCCCTTCGGCGTGAGTCGAAATCGCCTCGAAAAAGCCATTGAACACTTAGGCATCTCGGCGGTAATTGTGCGGGATATGCAAGAAGCCACTTTGATGATGACGCTCAAAAGCTATTATCGCCAAAATTCGCAACGTTTGCGGCAGGCTGAAAATCAGGGAATCCCAGTCTTTGTCCTCCGCAACAATACGATTATTCAGATGGAACGGCAACTTGCATCTATTTTTCGGTTGGAAAACTCTGAACCCGATGATTCTTATGCCGAAAATGATTTTGAGCAATGGGATAATTCATCTTCCGAGAAGTCGGCCTTGTTAGAAGCTAAGTCAGCGATTGAGCAAGTGATGAATGGGGAACAAGAAACGATTGAACTCACGCCTCGAAACAGTTATATTCGGCGCTTGCAACACGAATTGGCGGGTCGGTTTAATCTGCGTTCGGCCAGTCGGGGGAATGAACCTCGGCGGCGCGTGCGAATTTCGCGCTAAGGGTTCCAAGTGAACGGTTTTTTTCTGAGCTTTGAAGGCCCTGATGGCGCAGGGAAAACGACGCAGGCTCGCCTTTTGGCCGAACGGTTGCAAGCCCAGGATTACCCTGTGCTCCTCACGCGGGAGCCAGGCGGCACGCCCATTGGGGAGCAGATTCGGGCGATTTTGGTCGACCAACAAAATACGGCCATGGCCGCGTCAACTGAAACGCTGCTTTTCTTTGCGGCTCGCGCCCAGCTTGTGCAACAAACCATCAAACCCCACCTCGCAAAAGGGGGAATTGTGCTTTGTGACCGCTATATTGACTCTACTTATGCTTATCAAGGCTATGGCTTGGGGCACGATCTGGCCCAATTACGCCTTTTGACCGCAATTGCCACAAGTGGGTTGCTCCCCGATTTAACGATTTATTTTGACCTGCCAGCGGCGGAGGGTCTGAAGCGCAAACGCCAAGCTGCCAATACAACTGAATGGAATCGGCTTGATGCGCGCAGTCTTACCTATCACCAAAGAGTTATTGATGGTTTTCAGCAATTGTTGCTTCAAGATGTCAAACGCTGGCGGCAAATTGATGCCAGTTTGCCGCCCGATGAGCTTGCTCAAGCAATTGAAATGCAAGTTAAGCCCTTTTTGCCTCGGCCAACGTTTTTTTAATGTGATTTTTTTGCAAGGAGGAAGGCTATATGCAGAGTTTTATGGCTAACGTCTGGCCCATTCTAAATTTAATTGGCGCTTTATTTGGGGCCTATTTCTTACTTCTCTGGGCTGCATCGGTTCTCTGGGCCTATCGAGACATCCGTGACCGCAGCGAAGACGTTTTTGTCCAAGTCTTAGCGGTAGGCTTAGTTTTACTCTTACCCTTCATTGGGATTCCGCTCCACATGATCCTTAGACCGCATCAAACGCTTGCTGATAAGTATGAACGTTCCCTGGAAGAAGAATATTTACGCCGAGATATTGAGGAAAAGTTCGTTTGCCCCACCTGTCAACGCCCAATTGAAGCCGACTTTATCCTTTGCCCACATTGTTATACCGCCTTGCGACGACGTTGTGGGGCATGCAATCGTGTTATTGACCTGACTTGGAGTATTTGTCCTTTTTGTGGTGATGATGGTTCAACAATGTTACATCATGCCTATCGGCGGCAAAATCAAGGCCGCGAAACCGAACATTTGATAAAGATTGGCGATGAACGTTGATTTTTTCCCGCTCAGGGTTGGGCAATGGGCTAGAAGCCTGTTTTACCTTTGCTTAAACGTCAATTAGCAACTGCTGAATTGCTTTCGGCAGTTTTCCAAAGTAATGAAACCTCATTTTTACGTTCTTTTCTTTCTGCTCTTCATTTTAGCCGCGTGCAAAATTGAGGGTGGAGTGCCGACCCCCACGGTAGCCAGCTTCCGCCCCCCGACCTCCGTGGCGACTCCTGTGCCAACAGAACCGCCTGTAACCAAGGAATTCCGCTTTGGTTTGTTGGATCAGCCTGAAAATCTTTTGCCCTATCTGCAAGGGTCTACCGAACAAAGCAGCGCTGCACCGCTCACTGAGCTTCTCTTTCCTGCACCCTTACTGGCTCTTAACTATGGTTACACCACAACAGGGGTTTTAACGAGTGTTCCATCGCTTGAAAATGGCGGAGTTGAGCTACGGAAGATAAATGTCTATTTAGACCAGACAGGGAATATCACAACTTCGCAAACCGAGGTTATTACGCAGCGCCAGCAAATCGTCGTAACGTATCATTGGAATCCCAAGTTGCGTTGGTCGGATGGGGTAACGGTTACGGCGAAAGATTCGGTTTTTGCCTATAAGCTGGCCCAAAAAGTTAATTTGGGCGAGGATGCCCAGCGCAATTTAGCGCTTTTAGAAAAGTATGAAGCGGTAGATGATTTCACAACTCGCGCCTATCTCAAGCCAGATTTTACTGATGCCGCCTACTTTCTTACCTATTGGACACCTTTGCCCAGCCACTTGCTCACGGGAACAAAAACCCTTACTGCGACATGGGCCAGCAGCAAATTCGCTAAAAAACCTGTAGGTTATGGCCCTTATATGCTAGATAAACGCGAGGGAGATACAATCCGTTTGAAGCGTAATCCCTATTATGCAGAAAAAGAGCTACCTGTTAAGAATTTAGCTTTTGTTTTCTTGCCCAATGTGGATGCGCTGCGCGTTTCAGTCTTAAATGGGGGCCTCGATCTTGCAGTTGCCCAACGAATTGAACCTGAACAATTGGCTTTTCTCAATCGTGATCACGATTTACGGTTGCTTAACGTGAGTTATGTGCCTAATCCTGTCTGGGAGCATCTCGATTTCAATCTTGATGAACCGCTTTTCCAAAATATCTTAGTCCGCCGGGCAATTGCCTATGGCACAAATCGCCAAGCCATGGCCGAAAAACTTTTCGCAGGGCGGATTCCTGTCTTACATAGCTGGATTCTGCCAGGCCAATGGGCCGCCACCGCGCCCGATTTGCTGCTGCGCTATCCTTATGACCGCATTCAAGCGAATGTAATGTTGGATGAAGCAGGTTTGAAAGATAAAGATGGCGATGGAATCCGTGAATTTCGCAGTAAACCGATCTCTATAACCTTACTTACCACAAGCGAAAATCCTTTGCGGGCTGCAATTGCCGAACAATTCAGAAAAGATATGGGCGCAATGGGAATTGGCATAAACGTGAAAGCCATTTCAACCGAAGTCCTTTATCGGCCAGATGGGCCTCTCTTTCGCCGAACTTTCCAAGTAGCGCAATTTGCGTGGGTCGCCACGCCAAACCCTGGTGGGGTGGCCCTTTGGGGCTGCAAAGCCGTGCCAAGTGTGAAAAATAACTGGCGAGGAAGCAATTTCGCTGGTTGGTGTTTCCTGGAAGCCGATAAAGCGATTCGGTTAGCCAACACTTCGCTTGACCGCGCCGAGCGCCAAGCTTCTTATCTGCGCCAGCAATTACTTTTCACGCAGGAACTACCTGTTTTACCGCTCTTTCAGCGCCTTTCAGTTACGCTAAGTAAACCAGATCTGCGCGGTTTGGAACCTGATCCCCTTGCACCGATCACTTGGAATCTGGCTAAATGGTCGCGGAATTAAGAAATCACCAGACAACAATATCCGAAAAAGGAGTTTTCAAAATGGACCGTATCGTTGGAGATGTTATGCACCGTGGAGTCCTCACTTGTCGCCCAACCCTTTCCATTCAAGATGTGGCGCACCAGATGACGACGCGAGATGTTAGCGCCCTTGTAGTGGTCGATTCGGACGAAAGCCTCCTTGGTTTAGTTTCACGGACTGATCTCGTGGGCGCTCAAATCCGTGAAAATCAGGGTGAGGGCATGGTTAAATTCACGGTCAAGGAGATAATGGTCACTAATATCGTTTCAGTTTCGCCGAATGATACGATTGAACATGCTAGTAAATTGATGATCAATCATAAAATTCATCGCGTTGTGGTAACAGAGGAACATGGGGGGAAACAGCGGCCTATTGGAATTCTTTCAATCACCGATCTCGTGCGTGAAATGGCTCGGAAGAAAGATTAAAGTCGTTTTTCAAGGCTGTTCAATGAAGATAATTAGCGATTTGAGAAATCCAGTTTTCAAGACCATAGCTAAGAAGAAGCAAAATCGCTATTAAAGTTGTTAGCCAGCCTGCATAACCACGTTTTTGAAGGGTAGCGTACAAAGGCCCTGCGCCCAAACAAAGCGCAGGATAGAGGAAATGCTGCCATCGCACGCCTTGCGGTGAGATCAAGAGAAGACAAAGTGCCAAAATAGTACTCAACCACCAGGCAGCTAAGGTTAGCCGAAAATGCGCCAGAACCTTCGCATAGCCCCAAAGAAAACAAAAGCCAAGTAGCCCACCTGCGGCCAACAAAGGATAAAAAGGCGCGTGAGCAGTAATGTTAATTGTGGAAGCAACACTTAGCACAATTCCATTGATCGATTCAAGGAGTGAAGGTGGCTGAGAAATAGCGTTTCCTGGATTATTTGTTAAGCGCTGGGCAAAGAGAGCAAGAAACTGAGGTGCAGAGTAGTAGAAAACGCCTACTAAACTCAGAGCTAGGGCAGGATAGCGATAAGCTAGAAGCAAATTTAGCAACGACTTACGGTAATTCAATTTGAAAGAGCCAAGAGTTGTTGCTATATTTATCATTAGCTTCGCAAAAAAGAAGAGCAGAAGCGAAATTGTCACGCCCAAGTGCCCTAAAAAGCTCATGCAGAGCAAGGGCAATCCCCACCAGCCCAAAGTTCCCCCATAAAGCAAAATAGCAGGTAAAGCAAGTGCTTGGCCCCCAACATTCGCATATTCCCCTATCGAAAACGACTTTAAGATTGGTCCTGGCAACAGATAAAGCGTCGCAGTAAGAAGAGATGCCCGCCGATTTAGCCCCGCTCGCAGCACAATTAGCCCTAAAAGCAGAATAACAAAACTATCTAAAAGCGCGACTCCTGCTTGAACGATAATGACACGGCTCTCCATTTCGGGTGGCGCAAAGAGTAATGTGGGCAAAAGCCAAAGATAGATGCCTGGCGGATAAGGTGCTTGGCCACCACCAGCTTCAGTTGGCAAACCTTCTGTCAAATAGATTTTCCCAAGCCCCACCTCGAAAAGATTGTTTGCATTAAGGCGATGATCGCTAAAAATAGCTGTAGGATGCAACATTCCGCCCAAGCGTAAGGCAAAAGCTAAGAGAAAAAGAGCGATAAGCTTCTCTGAAGGTTGAAAGAAAGGAGGAATAAGAAGCTTTAGCAGAAGGGCTAATCCCCAACAAACCAAGCTTAACAAGGCTAAAGTGGGTGTGAAAAGCGTGAGGGGAAAGCGATCTGTGGCTAAAAGCAATGTTGTGAAAAGAATCAAACCGCCGAGAAAGCTCAGAGTTTGCTGTCTAGTGAAATTAAGCCAGCGAATGAGCGAATAAAGCAGCAGGAGAGTAAGCGTTAGCCAACCAAGTTGGGATATAGCAGGGAAGTGAACAAAGCTTACTGTGGGCACAAGGCGCAGATCACGCAAGACAAAGCCTAAATCGCGGGGGTCAGTGGGCGAAAGATAAGGCGAGGTCTGCATTCTTATTGTCAAATCTCCGCCCGCATCGACTTGCCCCAGCAGATGATAGCGGCGGGGGAGCGCAGGAATAGGCACTGGTAAAGGGTAAGAGCCAAGTTGCCAAACGCTATTCGTCGGCAAACCATCGGGGCGACCACTACTCACTAATAGAGAAGAAATCCATTTTTCGCTACCGATTCCAGGGAATCTTAACGTTGCTTTGCTCTTTGTCCAGCGATAACTATAGCCTGGCGCTAGTTTCCACCAATCAATCTGTGCCCGACTTGAAGGTTCAGAAGCATTAAAACCTTCAAGAAAAGGAGCATCAGCTTCACGACGATGAGTACTACTATCACCACCGATTGGTAAATGCACGAAAAGTGGGATTTGATAGGCGAGCGACCAGAGAAATAGCCCTAAAAGAAGGGTAAGCACAAGGGCGCGAAGGTCTGGGGTGAAGCGAGAAAAGTTCAATGGTTTTTACTGAAAATTAGGCTTTAAGCAACTTAGCAGATAAACCCCATAATCGCAAATCCCACTTTGCATCGTGTATTCGCGCAAAAGCGTGAAATGTGGGCCCAGTAAAGCGCGATAATCAGCATTGGTACGGATATAACCGCCGCGATCAAGCCAGTGCATAAGATGCCCAGCAACATTCCAAGCATTTTGGGGCGGGATATCTTCCATAAGCAGGATAATTGCCCCAGGTTTTAGCACTCGATGGATTTCGGCTAAAGCGGTTTGAGCAATTTGGTCGGGAAGATGATGTAAAACCCCAACAACCAATGCAGCATCAAAAGATTCGCTCTTGAACGCTAAAGCTATACCGTTCATTGCTGCAAAATTTCCCTTTTGGGTTTGCTGGGCGAAAGAGAGATATTGACGCGAAAGATCAATCCCTACATAGCGCTTTGCGGGAAAGCAATTCGCAAATTCACCCGTGCCGCAACCAAAATCTAAAAATAAGCGTTGATCATTAGGATTCAGAGGCTTTAGCTCTGTAGAAATAAGCGCTTTCTCGCCCTTAAAATCAGCTTCAACGACTCGACGCAACAGACTCCAGAGATAAGGTAACTGACTAACACGATCTAAGAGGTTTTCAAACATCGTCTACCACATCCCTGGCTTGCGAGCTTGCAGCTTGACGCGCTCTAGCGTTTCGGCCAGTTGCCCAGGTTTGGCCTCAATTTGCCCATCAGGCCCTTTTGGTAGGATAATCACCCAAACTTTACCATTCCACCAAACCCGATTGGGGCCCGCCAGAGTCTCAAATTTGAGTTCGGGACGTTTGAAATCGTGATTAAAAAAGAGCATGGCCCACGAGAAGAGACCATCTAATTCACTATGAAGCTCACTACGGAGCATATTACTGAAGATTTGAAGGGCTTTCGCTATCTTTTGCTCATCCATTTTTATACCTCACGAGGGTGGTTGATAGGTTTTACGTTCCAAAGCAAAAAAGTCATTGAGATGACAGAATTCCTTTCCCGCCAAACGCCCAATAGGTTGTAACTTCTGCAAATCAACATAGTTTCGTTCATTGAGAATGTCATCTTGAACAAAGATATGTTGAATAAGCCCAATAATTAACGTTGCACTGCCTGGCCCCTCACCGATAGGCACAGTTGTATGCAGTTTGCATTCAAAACAAACAGGCGATTCAGCGACACGCGGCGGTTTAACGACTTTACTGGGAATTGGCGTTAGTTCCGCAACCCTAAACTCATCAATCGCTTCAGGAAAATCCGTCGCGGTCTCATTCATCGCCAAAACGGTCTTTTCAGTCACAATATTGACGACAAATTCACCTAATTCGAGGATATTGCGAAGGGTATCCTTCTTTTTCGTCGGGTGAAAGGGCGTAAAAGTAACAGCAAAGCAAAGCGATGGTGGATTTGACGATATACCCGTAAAAAAACTAAAGGGCGCGAGATTATGCTGCCCAGCGCGATTTTGCGTACTTACCCAAGCGATAGGGCGCGGCACAATGCAGCCCGTCATCAATTTGTAGGTCTCAGGTTGCCCGATTTCAAAAGGATTGAATTCCATAAGATGCTCCTTTTAATTCGCAAGGAAATTGCGTAAAAGCATTTTACCGTCGGGAGTCATTATTGATTCAGGGTGAAATTGAATTCCCTCAATCGGATATTCACGGTGACGAACCCCCATAATCAAATTATCTTCGGTCCAAGCAGTGATTTCTAGCTCATCTGGCAAATTATCACGCTGAATAATTAGCGAATGATAGCGGGTAGCAGTGAACGGCATCGGTAAATTAGCATAAAGCCCTTGGCCATGATGATGAATTTGGGAAAGTTTCCCGTGCATAAGATAAGGAGCGCGAATAACAGCGCCGCCATAAGCCGCTCCAATAGATTGATGCCCCAGACAAACCCCAAGTAACGGGATCTGCGGGCCTAACTCTTGAATGAGTTGCACGCTAATGCCCGCTTCGGCGGGAGTACAGGGGCCAGGGCTAATTACAATGCGATCTGGCTTCAAATTAGCTATTTCCTGGACGCTGATTTTATCGTTTCGGTGAACCTCTACCGTTGCGCCTAGTTCACAAAGATATTGGTAGAGGTTGTAAGTGAAAGAATCGTAATTATCGAGCAAGAGGACGTGCATTTAGATCTCCTTTTGCGGTATTAGAATAGGAACATCTAATCCTACTCTTTCAGCAATTTTTCGGGCGAGTTGCTCAAAATCATGATGGGCGGACCGAACGGCAGCAAGTTGTGAACCAATGGCTCCATCCGCCGATTTAAGAAAAAAGATTGGCTTTCGAGCCTCTTGAGCCATTGGCATAAGGCTTCGGTAATGTTTCAAATGAGCTAAACAGTGTTGATCTTCTTCTATTTTAGGAATGTTACCTTCAAATTTACCCAAAACAGCTTTTTGATAAACTTCAGGAATGCGACGCATCCATTTCTCATACGCTTTCACAGGTTGTCCAGAGACTACGGAGTGTTGAAGAACAATATAACCAACAGGTTCCATTTTTCCTTGCGGTAGGTCAATATCTTTCATGGGGTTTTTCTTAAAGCGATCTGCCCATTTTTCCCGCCAATCCCGTAGGGTTGGGCCAAGATTCTTTAAGCCTTGCAGCGAAAAAAGGTCTGGCGAAAGGGGAATAACCACATAATCTGAAGCAATAAGAGCCGCACGATTGATTGCGCCACGATTTGGCCCCACATCAACCAGAATTATATCAGATTCTGCTACTTTAGCTGCTTTTTGAAGAATGCGCCAGAAGGCTGAAATGATGCGAAAGGCTCTTTTATCCCCTTCCAAGCACTTTGGCCACACCTCTGAAAGCTGATCTTCAAAACTTGAGAGGGCTAAATCCCCAAGGATAATTTTGAGATTATATTCAAGCTCTTCCATGTGAGGATTAGCTATATCGCCAGTGGCATCTATCAGGGGTTGAACAGACCCAAAAATTGTCTTTTGGGAATAGTTTTCATTAGACCAAAGATCTTCTAATCGTTCTTCATTAAGAAAAGCGGCTGTGAGATTAGCTTGGGGATCAAGATCAGCCGTAAGAACGTGAAGCCCTAACGTTGCATACATCCACGATAGATGATAGACCAAAGAAGTTTTGCCTACTCCTCCTTTGTTGTTAAAGAAAGCAATAACAGGCTTATTCATGGTTTTTTCCTATTATAACGAGAATATGAGTGTCTTCAACAACAAACTCTAAGAGAGGATTCCTGTTTTTTGCGAGTTCTCTTTGGGCAATAGGAATTCCAACCCCAAAACGTTGCACATAACCGAGGTTTTTCATTGCGCCTGCAAGGTTTGGATTGCGATAATCATTGATTCCTTGCCCAAAGTTTTGCCGCGTTACCTGCCCAAAAGGCCCGCCAGGATTGTGCATTTCTATGCGGTCACGAAACCAATAGATTTTAATTGGGGCATTAGTTCCCTCATAATTTCGATGTAAAACTGCATTTCGGGCTAATTGCTGGAGGGCAATCAGCGGATAATCGGGATATTGAAGCTCTATCGGGTCAGCAGTGATGTCTGAAGCTATAGAAATATGCGCTCGAAAGATATTTTCTAACATTTGCAACATTTCAGATAATGCACCGCTTATTTCTTTTTGATCTTTTATTGGATCATTAAGTTCTGGCCCATCAAAACGCACAAACTGAATATACGCTCCAGGAATGAAGCTGCAAGGGTTTTTGCCAGCCACCAGAAGCCCTAAAACTGTCGGTCTAAGTGGTGCTTCAGCCGATTCTTTTGTTGCAAAGCGCATTGAAACAAGTTGTTGCTCTATGGAACGCTCATTTTGCTCAAGAACATCTATTGGAAGTGCTGAAGGAAGATAAATTCGACGAAAAAGATCAAGATCGAGATCATCTAAAGTAGCATACGAAATAGGCTGAAGATCAAAAGGCAGGTCTTTTGAACGCCGTTTTTCATTCAATAAGCGTTCTTCTTGGGCGGTAGCTTGGCGCGTTGTTGGCCCAACTCTTATCCAGGCTCGCCCATCATAGCGCACAGGGGTATTTTCTGAAGGTTCAACGAAAATAACCGCAATTTCACAACCTTTCAAGGTCTTCTTTTGCACTTTTAGTACTGGAAAAGGTAAGATATTGCCATCTGAACGGATACTTGCAAGAGTTATTAAAAGTTTATCGTCTATTGAGAGATTAGCACAAGTTCCATTGTCATTGATGCCAACAAAAACAACTCCTGGCTGCTTATGATTTGGAAAATCATTTGCGAAAGCACAAATAGCCTTACAAATCTTGTCTTTACTTGAAATAGAGGCTTTACGCTCCACTCGATCTGACTCTAAATCGTTCAACAAGCGCTCTAATTCTTCATCATTCATAATGGTCTCCAGAGCAATTAGTAAACCCTTCAAAGACTAAGAATCGGTTGTTTTTCACATCTCTTGCACTATTTTTAGGATTGGTTCAAAAGCAAAATGTTGAAAATTCCATACACCTTCCAGGGCTGCAATCCCAGGATCGCGGTCTGCTTCTTCAAAAGTGGCCAAAAAAGCATGAATCTGCGCTTTGCTTAAAATCCGTGGTGGTGGACGATGGGCTGCTTTTTTAAGAGTTTCGATTGCATTTTCAATGTATTTAATCGCTAAAGACAGAAGAGGATCATCGGCACTCATTTGAAGAAGTAAGTCTTCTAAAGCTCCTTTTTGTTCAAAAAGAGGAATAACAATCACGCTAACTTTGATGCTTTTGCCAAAACTTGTTGGCCCTTCAACAAATTCCAAAGGCTTTTTGGGCGCAGGAAGACCGACATTCTTATTGCTTAAAGCGCTACAAACCGAATCAAAAGCACCTTTGGGATTGCCATCAGCATCGCGGGCAATGATGAGACTTTGAACAGGTAAATCTGGCTGACGCACAATAACCTCAAGTAAAGCACGTAATCTATCTTTCCCATTCATTGGAATAACTTGCGTATCAGTTCTTTTTAAGGAATTTAACAAAGCATCAAAGAAATCTTTATCTGTTTTACCCTCGACAATGAGCAATTTCGCTTTTTCAATCGTGAAAGGCTTAGTTTTTGCTTCTTTCTTAGTCATTAGCGCATCTCCAAACCCATCTCAAACCCTGTTGCAAGCATCTCTGCTGTATAATCTACGACTCGCGTTGTTTCCCCTATTCTATCAAAACGATAGGCTTTAAGATCATCAGTATAGCCCAAGGCTTCAATTGCTTCATGAATAGCTTGAATGCACTCATAACTATGCGTTGCCGCAAAGATTTGAACATCTAAACGCCGCGCAGTCTCTGCAATCATCTTCCATAAAGCAACTAAAACTGAATAATGCAGCCCGCTTTCGGCTTCATCAATCATGACAATGCCACCTTTACTATTCAAAATAGCGAGAACAATTGAAAGAATCCGTGTTGTTCCCTCGCCCATCAATGAAATTGGAATTAGATGGTCTGTGCCGAGATCACCATAAATGACACTTCCGCGTTGCGTTGCTGCAACTGTCAAACGTTTCAAACGAGGTTCAATAATCTGCATTGCAGTTAGAATCTCATCGTATCTTCCTCCAATATCTAGGCGGCTGAATCTTTGCGCTTCCTGACTTGTTGTAGTAATAACCTTTGCTGCCAAAAAAGCTACAGGAACATTATAGTTTAAGAGATCAGCGCTCCATTTTCCACAATGATCTTCGTATTGTGGATTACTCTGATATGAATTTTTGAATTCCTCGGCAACATCTAAGCGTTTGGAATTAAATGTCTTTGATTGTTCTGACGATCTCCTTGGTAGCTTATCAGAAGACATATCACCTTCATACCTTGTAAAAGTAAGAAGAACACCAACTGTTTGTCTATTTAGTTCACTAATTTCACCAATTTCTAAATCTGTTTGTTGCTGTATAGCTTTTATCTTCAATTCTTTTGTGAAAAGAATAGCACCTTCTGCAACTTTAATTCTCAGAACTATATTCCTTGTGTTATTCCAATTATAGAAGAAAGAGTCCCAAAAATCAGGACTATCTGCATCTATATCATATCCTCTCTGAGAATTCAAAATTCGTAAAGCCGCTAAAGGGTCAGTAGGTGGCGCAAGGAGAAACAAAGCCTCCTGAATTACGGTTTTCCCGCTATTATTCTTGCCAAGCAAGATATTGATTCGACCTAAATCGTTGATTTCTACTTGCTTTAAGTTGCGAAAATGCTCAATTTTAAGACTTTTAATCATGCAAAGACCTCTTTAAGTTCCAAAACAGCCAACATTTCAACGTGGGGAGTTTGGGGAAACATATCATAGCCGCGCAGCGTAGGAAGCTGATAACGCGCTGAAAGAAGGTTAATATCTTCCAATTGAGTAAGAGGATTACAAGAAACATAGATTATCCGCTGGGGTTGCAAGCGCAATAGCTCATTACAGACTTTTATTCCTAAGCCAGTACGCGGTGGGTCAGCGATAATCGTTTCAAAACTCTTTTCTGCTTGCTTTTCTAAGAAGATTTGGACATCTTCCGCAAGACTTTCAACGTTTTCTACACCAGCCGCAAGGATATTCTGCTGCGCGAGAATGGCACTTTCTTCGTAGGATTCAACCGTTACAACTTTCTCAACCTTATCTGCCAGGTAAAGGGCAATTGTGCCAAATCCTCCATACAAATCGGCTATTTTTGCACTTTTCCCCACTTCTTCTTTGACCGCGTCAAGCAGCGGAAGGAGCAAATGAACATTATTTTGAAAGAAAGTATTTGGCCCAAGTTGCAAAATCAGTGGCCCGACTTGCATTGGCAATGTTTTCTCGCCCCAATATTGCACTGAATCGCCAAAAGAAACGTCTGAAAGCCCATCATTCAAAAGCCACTGAAAACTCACTACGCCAGGCTGCGCCAAAGCTTCCGCAGCCAGTTGCGCCATTCCTTCAACATAATCGCCTTTTGCCGTAATTGCAGCCACCAGAAAAGTATCTTGCGGGCTACGTCGCACGACCAAATAGCGCAAAAAGCCCGTATGATCACGAAGATTATAGTCTGGAATATTCAATTCTTGCGCTTTATCCCAAACTTTGCGGACCGCCGCAAAAGCAATTGGTGGAATCAGATGACAAGTTTCTAAATCTATAATGTAATTGAACTTTCGTCGCATTCGCAAACCAAAACGACCTTTAGTAGTTACATAATCCATGCGGGTGCGGTAGGCAAAAGGATTGGGCGAAGCTACAACCTCCAGCGCTTCGAGAGGAAAAGGAAGCAAAATCGCTTCATTTCGTGTTTCCCAAAGTTGTTGCAAAGCCTTAGTTTTAGCTGCGACTTGGTCGGGGTAAGCGCGATCTTGGAAAGAGCAGCCACCACAAAAACCGCTATGGGGACAAAGTGGCTCCGCGCTCGGACTCGCTTGAATCTGTTGACTAATCAAGGCCCGAAAAGACTTATTGGTGAAAGAAAAGGGTTTATTTAGGGACATGGTTGCTCACTTGGCTGGGGTGGATCACGAATAATGATTTCTAAAGATGCGCCATCTTTGAATTTGACAATTCGCCGATGCGTAGGAATATCACGATAAACTTTGCGGTACTCTCTCACGATGGAAAGACGTGTGCGATTCGGGGAAGTAAGGATTTGTTCAACTGATTGCTCAATAACTTGCTCTTCATCGACTAAAACACAACGTTCTTTATCATCTTTAGGGCGTTCTATCGTGGGATAATCCTCTCTAATTAGCCGATTGCCGTGGGCTGGGCCCATCATATAACCGATAAACTCCCCAATACCCAAAGGGGAAGTTGGAGATAAATGAAAGGTCAGCATACAGCAGCCAGGCATAAGGAGCGGTAAAAGAATGAGGAGAAGAGCCGCCGTATTTGAGCTACCGACAATGGCTACTTCTTTTGGACTGCCCATGAAAACCTCCTAAAAAGTTTATTCCTAGCGAAACCCCAAGGCACTAATTCGCTCAAGCTGCATTCTTACCGTAATTCGGGCTTCTTTTTGATATTCAGCTAAGACTCGCGCTTCGCCTTCAACTTCGCCAAGATAGCGAATCGCTAATCGGCGCACATCTTCCTGGGCCAGCGCTTGATCTTCAATCAAAGTAGCTTTGCCATAAAGGGCTAAATAACGATAGCCAGCCTCAATGATAAAGCCAATGCGCGGATCTCGCCGAAGATTATGGATTTTCTGTCGCCCTTGTTTGGTATTCAGCATTATTTCATTGCCTTGAAGCTCATACCACATCACTGTCAACTGAGGACTTCCATCTTTATTGATGGTAGTCATAACCGCAAAATGCGTTTCGGCTAAGAATTCGCGCATTGAAGAGGTAAGAACTGTTGTCAATTTGATTTCCCTTCGCAACTTTTGAGGTTTGGGATAATTTTTGCACCAAACACTTTAAGGAAAGCTTCCTGATTGCGCCCTACGTTATGGAGATAAATCTGATCAAAGCCCAAATCCAGAAAACTTTGCAAATGCTGCCGATGCTCATCCAAATCTGCTGAAATCAAAACACGGTCTTTGAAATTTTCAGGCCGAACAAGTTTGGCCATCGCGGCAAAATCATCAGGCGAGCGAATGTCTTGCTTAGGAAAATTCATTCCACCATTAGGCCATTCAAGAAGCGCATTTTGTAAAGCTTCTTCGTAAGTTTCGGCCCAAGAAATATGCAGTTGCAGTAATTTAGCCATTTTTTGTGGGTCTTTCCCTACTGCTTCTGCACCTTTAGCAAAACTAGCTAAAATCGCTCGCAGCTTATCAGGACTTGCGCCTGGCGTAATCAACCCGTCGCAAACGCGCCCCGTGAATTCCAGGGTTTGGGGGCCCGTCGCTGCAATGTAAATTGGGATAGGTTTAGTAGGTAAAGTGTATAACTTTGTGGGATTAAGCGTAAAATACTTTCCCCGATAACGCGCTTTTTTGCCAGATAAGAGCTTTTGGATAATTTCAACGCTCTCAATTAACATTTCCAGCCGCGTCAGGGAATCGGGCCAAACCCCGCCAACCACTTGCTCATTCAAAGCTTCGCCCGCACCCAAACCAAGCCAAAACCGCCCTGGAAACATTGCGGCCAACGTCGCAGCGGCTTGAGCAATTACGGCAGGATGATAGCGAAAACTGGGGCAAGTCACGCCAGGGCCAAAATCACTTTTTGTCATTGTCCCCAACGCGCCCAACCAAGAATAGACAAATGCGCTTTGCCCTTGTTGCGGAACCCACGGCTGAAAATGATCCGCCGCCAAAACCCCTCGAAACCCAGATTTTTCGGCAATTTGGCAATAATTAAGCAGTTCAGTCGGGTGAAATTGCTCTAAAGCCGCAGCATAACCAATCTTTGTCATCGCTGTCTCCGTTCCAAAAAATCTTTAAGCGCTGATTGTGGGTTAAAATCCTCGGCAAAAGACCTTTCCAAAGCGACGAAATCTTCAGGCATATCTATATCTAACGCAATTGTTGGCGAATCATAGATATAAGGAGCAAAGCCTAAATCCGTGGCAGCTTCGCAATGATAGCGAAAACTATCATAGCCAAATTGAAAAGGCAGCGTCGAAGGAAGCTGAAGCCCTAACGCATTTGTGCCGCGCCTTTTTCTATCTGGGGCAATGACCACTTGCACTTTTGCGAGGTTTTTGAGCAGGTTTTGCACATCTTTAGGCGTGAGCAAAGGCAAATCGGCAGGAACAACTAAAATCCGTTTTGCGCCCTCTTGAAGGGCAAGCTCCCGCGCTAAATGTAACGCGGCGTTGATGTCGTCGTGGGGGTCGTGGAGCGGCTGGGCTCCAAGCTGCGGCGCTTTTGCCAAAATAGTCGCGTCGGTGCTTACAAGCCAGACCTTTTGAAACGCCAAAGTGGCTTCTAATCCAACCAAACTGTGCAGAGTTGCAAGGACATTCTGAAGCATGGCTAAAGCCAATTCCTGGCGTTCAGCGAGCGAAAAGAGGTCGGCAAGCCGACTTTTTACCTGCACAAGCGCTTTCATTGGCACAATTGCATGGATTGGCATCGGTTTCGCTTATCTTTCTTTCTGATAAGATTCTGCGGCTGCAAGCGTTGCTTTCGCTAGACGAATCTTGTCTTCCATGTTACGCATGATCGTATCTGTAATAACGACGTGAATTCCTAGAGCTTCAATCTCATATTTCAGATGAGCATCCACATTATCGATGATTAGCACATTCAAAAAATCTCGATAGGCTTGAGCTACCCCTTTTGCCGAGGTTTCCAAACCTACGGCTTGCATCAAAGGCACAGCAGGCCCCTTAATCGCTGCTCCTCCCACAATTGGGCTAATTCCCACGATAGGTGCAAGCGTGTCTTGTAAGGCTTTGCGAATCCCTGGCACAGCGAGAATCGGCCCAATGCTTACGACAGGGTTACTTGGCCCCAACAAGATAATATCAGCATTTTTAATCGCGTCCAACACTCCAGGCGCAGGTTTAGCTTGCTCGACATCTACAAAACGCACACTTAAAACCGCATCTTTCGCTTGGCGTTCTACAAGATACGCTTCAAAGTGCATTTCGCCTTCGGCTGTAACGATATGAGTCGGTACAGCCTGATTACTCATGGGCAGAATCTGCGCTCCCACATTCAAGGCCCGCCGAAAAAGATCGGTAATATAGGTCAGAGGATGGCCAGCATTAAGCAATTGGGTGCGTTGCAAATGCAAAGCAAGGTCTTGATCCCCAATTTTGAACCAAGTCGGTGCGCCTAATTGTTCCAAAGAATCAAGACAAGCGTAAGTATCACCTGCAATGCCCCAGCCTTGCTCTTGATTGATGATTCCCGCTAGGGTGCAAGTAATAATATCGAGGTCAGGCGAGATATGCAAACCATGTAAAACGAAGTCATCGCCCGTATTGACGATGATTTTGAGTATTTCTGGGGAAATAACTTGGACTAAACCTTCGAGGAACCGAGCGGCTCCTACGCCTCCCGCAAGTGTTGTGATCATAATTAGTGTTCAATTAGTTTTCAAAATGAATTATCAAATCGTCAAAAGAAGGTCGGGGGCGATTTTCTGCTTTACCCGCCTCGTAGCCGACAAGGATAAGAGCGTGTGGTATCAAAGATTTATCTAAGTTTAACACATTGCGAACAACCGCAGGGCAAAAGAGCGGCGCACTAAGCCAGCCACATGCCAGCCCTAAACTCTCAGCCATTAAGAGGATATTTTGGATGGCTGCGCCTAAACTCTGAGTGGCCATGGTGGTTTCAGCGGTTTGTCGAGCTTCATCGGGGTAAGAATCCATTTTAGCGAGATAAAGGCAAGGTAAAATCAATGCTGGAGCATTGACAATTCGTTCAGAAGATGTTTTTAGTCGCTTTTGAATCGTTTGCTCATCTATTTTATCGGTAAGCATTTGCTCTTTCCACCGTTCACCCATGGCTTGCGCTAGTTTCTGGCGCGTTGCAAGCTGCGTGAGAACGGCAAAACGCCAAGGTTGCCGATTGTGGGGCGAAGGCGCAAAGCTGGCCGCTTCCAAAAGTTGCCAAAGTTGCTCAGGAGCTACATCTCGCGCTTGAAACTTACGCACGGAGTGCCGTTGTTTAAGAAATTTGGCAAGATCGTTGGGCATAGATAGATAGATTCGAGACCTTTATGAATTTGATAGCGTAAATTAGCGAAACAAATCAAATTTGGGGTCGCGGAGCAACGCTTTTGCCCCACTTTCGCTTGGAGCATAAGCGTAACCACGGATAATTGCCACAGGAATGTTGTCAATTTTGCCCATAACTAACTCCGCCGCGCTCGCCAATTCGTCAGCCACCGCAAGGAGGCTGGCTTGCAACGTAAAGCCATAAGTATCTTTGACACCTTTATAATTGCTTAAAGGCTCAAGCCCTGCAACGCCAATCGCAACATTTACTTGCCCTTCGCGCCATGGCCGCCCAAAAGTATCTGAAATAATTACAGCTACTTCGATTTTCAAGCTCTCATTTAGCGTTTTTCGCAAATCAAAAGCACTTTGATCAGGGTTTTTAGGTAAAAGCGTAACCATTTCTGCGCCATTCACATTTGACTCATCCACCCCAGCATTAGCACAAATCCAGCCCTGCGCTGTTTCTGTGATTAAAATCCCCCGATCCATCTTTACAATTCTTTGGCTTTGCTGTAAAATGACTTCATAATAACGGGCATCTTTATGACCTTGTGCAGCAAGGGTTTGGGCAAAGGCCGAAGGTGTGATTTGCTTCAAATCAATCAGACTACCTTCAGCTTTAGAAACGATTTTCTGCGTAACGACGAGAATATCGCCAGATTCTAAGCGTTCTTGTTGCTTTGCCAACGCAGCAAGAATCAGGGCCGCAAGATCTGCGCCAGGTTGAATTTCACCAATTCCAGATACAGGGAAAATGCGAATTTCGTTGCCCAAAGTTATTTCCTTTGAAGGATTGTCAGGCATTGAATGCCTGACAATCCTCGAATCACTATTTTAGAGATATTTACCTGCTAACAAAGCAACTTTTTGCCGAGTCGTTTCTGGGATTCGCGTGCGGTCTGTGATAATTGCATTTTTTAGCGCATGATGGGCAGGGCTATCAAAGCCATCAATTAGCGGAACAACCTCGCTCACCACTCTTTGCGAAAGTTCTGAGTTGGCCATTAAGACTTGAATGACCATATCAATAGTAACAGCATCGTGGCCAGTATGCCAACAATCATAATCCGTGACCATTGCCAACATTCCATAAGCAATTTCAGCTTCTCGCGCAAGTTTGGCTTCGGGAATAGCTGTCATACCGATAAGAGCGTGCCCTCGTCGCCGATTTTCTTCGCTTTCGGCGAGCGTCGAAAACTGCGGGCCTTCCATACAAACATAAGTTCCGCCTCGATGCACCGTCGCGCCTGCTTTTTGGGCCGCTTGATAAAGCCGTTCGCTCAAAAGGCTGCAAAAAGGCTTGTCAAAAGCAATATGAACGACAATTCCTTCATTAAAGAAGGTAAAAGGCCGCACGCCTTTAGTGTTATCATAGATTTGGTCAGGGATAACAATCTGTCCAGGGGCTAAATCTTCGCGTAAACTTCCAACAGCACTTACGGCGATGAGATATTTAACACCCAACTGCTTAAAACCGTGAATATTTGCGCGAACAGGTAATTCTGTGGGCGTAAAACGGTGGCCCCGCCCATGGCGCGGCAGAAAAGCGATCCGTTTTCCCGCCAAAGTGCCCAAAATATAAGCGTCGCTGGGCTTACCATAAGGCGTTTCCAGCACAACCTCTTCAATATCTGTCAATTCCTTCATTCCGTACAAACCGCTACCACCGATAACGCCAATTGTTACTTCGGTCACTGTGAGGCTCCTTTGTCTAAACATTGCAAAGCGTTGCCGTTGACTAAATTTTGAGGATATGCGAAAGTATAGCGGATTAAGGCACTTGCTGCAAACTTGCGGCACTTTGCTTTTAGCGCAACTTTTTTGCTTAGTTTTGCGTCTTAGCCATGGTTGTTTTGGCGCGTTTGATGATGAAGGATTTGCCTGCTTAGGAGTTATCCAAAGATGGATTTGCAAGAAACGCTCAAAGACTTGATGGAAAAGATTCCAGGTTACACTGGTTATCGAGAAATGGAAGATCGGCGGGACGCAGATTACAAGTTACGAACCCATTTAGCGAGCGAATATAAGGCTGAACGACGAAAACTAGTTCAGCTTTCGCAAAAAGTCGTGGATGTCAAGCGCTTTGATGTGATTACGAAGGTTGACGAGGTATTACAACAATTGGATCGCTTCGTTTCACGCCTCGAAACCGCGCCGCGTGGCTATTCTCCCTGGTTCAGCGCCCAGAAAATTGATCTCGCCACTCTTGACCAACTTTACGATTTTGATGCTAAACTTGCGGAGGGGCTGGCTGGTTTGCGGGAGCGGTTGGGGTTTGCGCTCACCGAACTCAACCCCGAAGGGAAATTTGCCGAAGCTCTTGACGCGCTACTGGATTTTGTGCAAGAATTGCAGAGCCAATTTGATGCCCGCCAAAATTTCTTGGCCATGGGCAAAATGGGCTAATTTTGCAAAGGAGCGAAAATGCCACGGATCATTGATGTAATTGATTTTCTCGACCAGACGGGGACGGAAGTCGCGCACCGCGAGCCGCAAAGCGGGCCAGGTGATTTTCGGCTGGGTTCGCAAGTCATCGTGCGCGAGAGCCAACGCGCCGTTTTTTTCCGCGATGGGAAGGCTATGGATGTTCTGGGGCCAGGCCGCCACACGCTCAGTACGGGGAATATTCCAATTCTGGCGGGCCTGATTGGTTTGGCCACGAGCGGCAAAACCCCTTTTCAAGCCGAAGTGGTTTTTGTCAATATGCAGGAATTCATCGACCAAAAGTGGGGGACACCTTCAGCGATCATGTATGAAGACCCCGAAATTGGCACTTCGTTCATTAGCGCAAATGGCGTGTATAGCTATCAAGTGAATGATCCTGCGCTTTTCATCAATAAGATCGTTGCCCAGCAGGCAAGTGTCACGACTAAAAAGATGGCCGATTACCTACGAAACAACGTCATTCAACATTTCAGCGATCTTTTGGGCGAATTGGCCATGCAACGTTCGTCAGTTTTCTATCTTACGGGGCAAATTAGCGAATTGAGCGCCGCGACCAAGGCTAAAGTGGCGAATGGTTTTGAATCCCTGGGCTTGCGGGTCGGGGATTTTTATGTGCGAACCGTCACGCCCGACGAGCGGACGCGCCAATCAATGGATGCGAATCGGGATGTACGGGCTTTGGGGCGTGGCATGACTCCGCAAGCGGCGGTCTTGTACAACCAAATTCAAGCAGGTCAGGCGATGAAAGCTGCTGCCGAAAACCCCAGCGGGATGGCGGGCATCGGCACGGGGATTGCGGGGGGGATGGCAATGGGCAATATCATGCAGCAAAGTATGCAGCAACCACAAGTACTGGGGCAACAACCTCCCGCGCAGCAACCTCCCGCGCAGCAACCTCCGGCCCAAAGTAGTGGGGGAAGTATCAACCTTGACCAGGTCAAGCAAGCCATTGATAATCTCGATTTGCGCTTCTCCATGGGCGAAATTGATCAGCCAACTTACAACCGTTTGCTTCAGAAGTGGCAAGATAAGCTCAAGGAATTGGGTGGTTAAGGTCAGCCTTTATCTAAGGTGAAAGAAGGTTTTGGCCGCTCAAAAAGCGTTCTTCCTGCTAGGGGGGACGCTTTTTTTGAATGCTAAAGTAAGGATAAAAAGATGGCTATTCGTGAAGGTCGGTGGGATTGTATTCGTTGTGGGACAAAGGGAATTTTTGGAAGGTCAAAGGTTTGCCCCAATTGCCAAAGCCCGCGCCCTGAAGGGGTTAAGTTTTACTTGCCCGAAGATGCGGTAGAAGTAACGGATGCGGAGCAATTGAAGCAAGCGCAGGCGGGAGCCGATTGGATTTGCGCTTTTTGTGGGGCAAGTAATGAAGCGGGACGGGCAATTTGTAAGCAATGCAATGCGCCACGGGAACCTGATAGTACGCAGCAGCAGGTGAAGGATTATGCGCTAGGCGCAACCCCTACTTCGGGTGATAATAGCGATGACCCTTTGCCTCCTCCCCTTCCCCCCAAGAGCAAAAAAACCCGCAACCTCATCATCAGCGCAATCGCTTTTGTCTTCTCCCTCTGTGTTGGTTTCTGTTCACTCTTTCTGATTACGAAGGAAGTAACGGCGACCATAACGGGTTTTTCGTGGGAAAGAACCATTGCGGTTGAAGCCTATCGCACGGTGACTGAAAGTGGTTGGTCTGTCCCTGCGGGAGGGCGTAAAATTAGTGAGCATCTGGAGAAGTATGACACACGGAGGATCAAAACAGGTACGGAGACCTACGCGTGTGGACAGCGCGACCTTGGCAATGGCCATTTTCAAGAGAAGCGGTGTACCAG
>Ga0316607_1000031_pt1 | contig 52595 bp, 48 predicted proteins | sample MIS2016062E_MG_FD_207674 | JGI IMG/M metagenome (GOLD analysis project Ga0316607, IMG submission 207674) | Microbial mat bacterial communities from Middle Island sinkhole, Lake Huron, Michigan, United States - MIS.2016.062E | ecosystem: Environmental > Aquatic > Freshwater > Lake > Sediment...
GTGGAAGAGTTAGAAATGCTTACGCCAGAAGAGCGGTTTGCTTATTGGAAAGAGCAATTAAGTAAGTGTACGCTCTGTTATGCCTGTCAAACTGTTTGTCCAATGTGTTTCTGTAAGAAATGTATTGTTACGCTTGCTAAAGATGATCCTAATCGCAAAACGCCAAGCCTAGCCAACATTTTGACCTTTCATACGATTCGTGCTTATCACATGACTGGGAAATGTTCAAACTGTGGCGAATGTGAACGAGTTTGCCCTGAAAATATCCCTCTTAGTACACTCTTTAAAAAAGTAGAAAAGGATTGTATTGAACTTTTTGGCTATGTGGCTGGCTCTGGAATGGCTGCAACCCCACCTTTAACTACGTTTGCGGAGGATGATGAGGAAAAACTGTAGAATTCAAATCTTAAATCGTTGTTAAGGAGAAAGATATGAGCGAAATTCAGCAATTATCTCACTATGTTATCAGTAATCCTATAATTTTACATGGTGAGCCAGTTATCATAGGTACACGAACTCCAGTCCGCGCCATTGTTGAAAATTGGCGATTGGGCATGCGCCCAGAAGAAATGCCCTTTCATTTTCCTCATCTTACTCTGGCACAAGTTTTTGCTGCTCTCAGTTATTATGCTGATCACCAGCCTGAAATCAACAAATATATCGAGCAAAACTATGTCCATGATGATCTTATTCATCCTATTCTGCGTGAAGCTGGGCTATGAAACTCTTTGCTGCGTTATACCTCGATGAAGATGTAAATGTTCTTGTGGGAACATTACTGATAGCTCAAGGTTTCGACGTGGTCAATGCACGAGATGAAGGTATGCTTGGAAAGTCTGATGAAGAGCAGCTTGCTCATGCAATTAAGCTAGATCGCTGTATTTTAACTCATAATCGTTCCGACTTTGAAACGATCCACACAGAATACATTTCTATTGGTAGAACCCATGCAGGTATTATGCTTGCTAGACGCAGGCAAACTGCTTATGAAATAGTTAAGCGAGTAGTACTAATTCTCAATAAGTTGACTGCTGATGAGATTACAGGACAGATATTGTGTGTATAAACAGGATTTACGATGCTTAAAATCACGGCCAAAGCGCAGCCTAACGAATTACTCGCTAAAGTTGCGGAATTAAGTGGGCAAAATCTTTTCGCTTGCTATCAGTGTGGCACATGCTCCGCAAGCTGTCCATTTGCCCCCGAAATGGATCTTTTACCAGATAAAGTTATCCGTCAAATCACTCTTGGAATGACAGATCCTTTAACAAGTAAGACAATTTGGCTCTGTGCTTCATGTTATCTCTGTGTCGAGCGATGTCCCCGCGACATTGATATGGCGAAAATAATGGAGGCTCTGCGCCAAATTCATTTACGCAAAAATGTTGATCACGTTAAAGTTGCCCAACTGCCAGAAATAATCCTCGAAGAAGTCCCCCCCATTGCGCTTGTTGCTAATTTTCGCAAAAATACAGGGTAAAGCATCATGCAAATCGCTTATTATCCAGGCTGCACATTGAAATCATCGGCCCAACAATATGAATCTTCGGCTTTGGCGGTGCTAAAAGCCCTTGAAATAGAGCCACAAGAGATGAAAGATTGGAATTGTTGTGGTGTAGTTCACGCGCTGGCCAGCGACGACATCATTCATCACGTTGCACCCACACGAGTTTTTACTCAACTTCAGCAACAAGGGAGTGCTAACGTTGTTACTTTTTGTGATATGTGCTATAACTCGCTGGCCCAAGCAAATATCTTTCTCAAGCAAGAGCCGCAAAAGTGTGAGACCATTAACGAGTTTCTTGAATCTGAGCATAAATATCAAGGACAGATTGAAATTCTACATCTTTTGCCTTTTCTCCGTGATAAAGTTGGTTTTGAAACTCTCAAAAAGAAAGTAAAACATCCTCTTAAAGGGTTGAGGCTTTTTCCCTACTATGGTTGTAAACTTTTGCGCCCCCGTGAGATAGGAATTGATGATGCTGAAGACCCAACGATTCTTGCTGATTTAATGCACGCTTTGGGCGCAGAAGTTATAGATGATCCATTGAAAATCCAGTGTTGTGGCTCGCATCATGTTGTTGATCAGCAAGATATTGTTGTAAGACAGGTTGAAAAAATCATTTTACGAGTGCAAGAACGAGGTGCAGATGCGGTTGTCCTCTCCTGTCCGCTGTGCATGTTCAATTTTGATTCTAAACAAAAGCAGCTTTTAGCTCCATTACCGATTTTCTACTTTACACAATTGATTTGTATCGCTCTTGGCTTGGAAAAAGAGGCTCTTGGGCTACATTATCATCGAACTAATCCGCTTCCCTTACTCCAAGAACGTCAATTTTTGCAGGTTAAGCAGGAAAATATGCTATGACTGAGCAACAAAACCTTCCAATGATTACGATTACGCTCATGGGTCGGGAGCATCAAGTTCCCGCAGGCTTGACAATTATGACCGCAATTGAACACGCGGGCTACAAATTAGTGCGCGGAGTAGGCTGTCGGGCGGGGTTTTGTGGGGCATGTCCAACGATTTTTCGCAAAGCAAACGATTATAAGCTCTATACCGCCTTAGCGTGCCAAACTTTAATTGAAGAAGGAATGAATTTAGTCCAGATTCCGTTCGTTCCAGTCTCGCGGAAAAGTTATAATTTAAGCGAGGTCGAGCCGAGTCATAACATTGTTTTGCGTTATTACCCCGAAATTGCGCGTTGTGTTGCGTGCAATACCTGTACGAGGGCTTGTCCGCAAAATATCTCCGTAATGGATTATATTCAAGCTGCGCTGCGGGGGGATATTGCTCGCGCTGCTGAGATTTCCTTCGATTGTATTCAATGTGGAATTTGCTCAACTCGCTGTCCTGCGGATATAAAGCATTATCCCGTAGCCCAATTAGTCCGCCGAATCTATGGAACTTACATTTTACCTCGATCTAGCCAATTAGGAAAACGAGTTCGAGAGCTAGAAAAGGGCCTCTATCAAGAAGAAATGGCTACTTTAACCACGATGTCTCTGACTGATTTACGCAAACTCTATGAGGAGCGCACACTTGAAAAGGTCGAATTTGAGTCAAAAGATCAATCTGCGCTGAAGGAATTGGGCACAGCGCAAGACCCAGTTGATTTCCAAGACGATATGCAGGAATATATTGAGGGTGTGACTAATTGATTTATTAAGGAAAGTAAAATGGAATTTTCTAGGGGCTATCCCACTTATATGCGTGAAAGCATCAAAAAAGTTGAAGAAACCCGTCAAGATCGCTTGAGTCAAAACTTTCCACCGATGAGCCTTGAGGAACGAAGAGCTTTACTTACGCGGTTTCACCCTGATTTCATTGAGGGCCAAAAACGCTCGCTCCTGTTTGGCCCCAGCAAAGATCTGGTCGTTAATCACGAATTGGCAGATTTGATCGAGGCTGAATCACTGATTAGTTCAAATCTCGCTCTTTCCCAAATTGATTACGATGTAGATTTGCTTATTATTGGTGGGGGTGGCGCAGGGACAGTGGCCGCTTTGTGGGCGATTAAAGAGGGAATTGCGCCTGAAAAAATCTTAATTGCGACTAAATTGCGCCATGGTGATTCTAATTCTACGATGGCGCAGGGGGGAATTCAAGCTGCGGATCGAGAAAAAGACTCGCCGACTATTCACTTTTTAGATGTTCTCGGTGGGGGACATTTCACAAATCGGCGAGATTTGGTCGAGGCTCTCGTGTTAGACGCGCCGCGCATCATTCAGTGGCACGAATCGCTGGGGGTAATGTATGATAAAGATGAACACGGTGATTTCGTTGAAAACCCAGGAGGTGGAACCTCGCGGAACAGAATGCACTCCGCAAAAGATTATACGGGCTTAGAGATAATGCGAATTATCCGCGACGAAGCTCGCAATCTCGCAGTTCCTGTAGTTGAGTTTAGTCCTGCAATTGAACTATTAAAGGATGATCAGGGCCGAATTGCTGGGGCAGTGCTTTTGAATATCGAGACAAACAAATATTGTGTTGTCAAAGCACGGGCAACGATTTTAGCAACTGGTGGTTTAGGCCGACTTCACATTCAGAAATACCCCACAACCAATCATTATGGAGCGACTGGCGATGGTTTGGTTTTAGCTTATCGGGCGGGAGCCGAATTGACCGACCTCGATTCCATTCAATATCATCCCACAGGCGCAGCTTTTCCTGTCCAAATTGCGGGGTTGCTAATCACTGAAAAAGTGCGGGGTTTGGGCGCAACTCCTATCAATATTGATGGTGAAATGTTTGTTTATCCGCTTGAACCGCGTGATGTTGAGGCTTCAGCTTTTATCCGTGAGTGTTCTGAACGAAAAAGAGGAGTTATAACTCCCACTGGACTAGAGGGGGTTTGGCTTGATTCGCCAATGGTTGATCTGATTCACGGCAAAGGTACAATTCAAGATGCTTTACCTGCAATGTGGCGCATGTATCAACGCTTTGGCATAGATATGACTCAAGACCCAATCCTCGTTTTTCCAACTTTGCATTATCAAAATGGCGGAGTTGTGATTGACGTAAATGGAGCGACAAGTCTGCCAGGTCTCTTCGCGGCGGGGGAAGTCGCAGGGGGCATTCACGGAAAAAACCGTTTAATGGGCAATTCTTTGCTTGATTTTAATGTTTTTGGGATGCGGGCAGGCATTGCAGCAGCGCGTTATGCGAAGGAAACGACAATAGGAAAGCTAACTTTAGCTCATTTGGATGAGCATAAACAGCTGCTTCAACAAGCTCAGATTGAAACAAAACGTACTGCCCCGAAGATTCTGCCTGAATATCGTGGTAAAGAAGCCTTAGATCGCCATCTTGACATTGTTATCTAAGGAGTGTTCAATGTTTTGTGTCATTATTGATGAGAATTGGTGCAAAGGATGCAATTTGTGCATTCTTTATTGCCCCACCAAAGCCCTTAAATTAGCAGAGCGCCTCAATAAACGTGGCATTCATCCGCCAGAAATGACTGACGAAAACATTTGCAATGGCTGTCGCTTATGCGAATTGGTCTGCCCCGATTTTGCGGTTACAGTTGAGGAAGAAATGGTTGTGAAACGATGACCAGACAGAAATTTAAGGTTAAACCGCTAGAATATGATCTGATTCGACAGGTATTGGGGCCTAAAATTCAATTTATTCAGGGAGATACGGCTTGTGCGTATGGGGCCCTCCTCGCTGGCTGCACCTTTTTTGCAGGTTATCCCATTACGCCTGCAACTGAAATCGCCGAAGAAATGTCAGAGCTTTTGCCCAAAATCGGTGGCTGCTACATTCAAATGGAAGATGAAATTGCTAGTATTGGGGCAATTATTGGCGCAAGCTGGACAGGCGTGAAGACGATGACCGCGACTTCAGGCCCTGGTTTCTCGCTAATGCAAGAGAATTTGGGCTATGGAATCATCAGCGAAACACCATGTGTCATCGTAAATGTGCAAAGATCAGGGCCTTCAACGGGTCAACCGACGCTTGGCGCTTATGGTGATATGATGCAAGCGCGGTGGGGAACCCACGGTGATCACGAAATCATTATGCTTTGCCCCGCTTCAGTGCAAGAGAGTATGCTCTTGACAATCACAGCCTTCAATTTGGCCGAAAAGTTCCGAACCCCAGTCTTACTTTTTATTGATGGTGAACTTGGGCACATGCGCTCCAGAGTGATTATCCCTGAAGAAGATGAGATTGAAATTCTCAATCGTCCGCTAACAACAGTTTCCCCTGAAGAATATCAGCCTTTCAAAGCAAATAGTCAAAGCCTTGTTCCTGATTTTGCGCCTTTTGGCACAGGTTATCATACTTATGTTACTGGTCTGACCCATAATGAGCAAGGCCTGCCCCGCACCACCAGTGCCCAAATTCATACCCAGCTTGTCGAGCGTTTAGCTAATAAAATCTTGCACAATCAAGCAGAAATGACGTTTAGCGAAGAATTTTATGCTGATGATTGCAATATTGCGCTTATTGCGTATGGAATTGCTGCGGGAACCTGTTTGGATGCAGTTGAGGAAGCGCGGAAACAGGGAATCAAAGTTGGGCTATTGCGTTTGATAACGATTTGGCCCTTCCCAGAAGAGCTTATTGCGCTTTGGGCAACAAAAGTGCGCGTTATCGTGGTTCCTGAAATGAATTTGGGGCAAATGGTGCATCCAATCAAAGAAGCGGTGGCTGGGCGATGTGCTGTCCAGCTTTTACCTAAAATCGGTGGTGACTTACATACGCCAGCAGAGATTCTCAAGGTTTTAGAAGGATTGCAACTATGAAAAAAGCAGAGGAATTACGCAAAAAGTTTCTCCGCAAAGAGATGTTCCCAACTATTTTCTGTGATGGCTGTGGGATAGGGAATGTTTTGAATTATACTCTGTGGGCAATGGATGAGCTTAACCTCGATCTTGATAAGACTGTCTTTGTATCTGGGATTGGTTGCTCTTCCCGTTTAACTGGCTATGTTCAAGCCGATGGTTTACATACCACTCATGGGCGAGCCTTAGCGTTTGCCACAGGTGTCAAAGCTGCTAATCCTGATTTAACCGTGATTATCTTCACGGGCGATGGTGATGGAAGTGGGATTGGGGGCAATCATTTGCTTCATGCGATTCGGCGCAACATCGATGTTACCGTTATTTTGGTCAATAACTATACTTATGGCATGACTGGCGGACAAGCCGCGCCGACAACTCCTTTGGGAAGTATCTCAACCACAACGCCTTATGGAAATATTGAATATCCCCTTGATGTAAGTGAATTGGCCAAAGCGATTGGTGCGCCTTATGTCGCTCGCTGGCCCGTAACTTATCCTTATCAACCAATAAAATCTATTGAACAGGGCATTAGTAAAAAAGGTTTTGCGCTAATAGAGATGCTTGCACCTTGCCCAACCGCTTATGGGCGGCGAAATAAGTTGCGAAACCTCGAAGATAGCTGGCAATGGTACAAAGATCACGTGATTTTGATCGAAGAATATGAGCGAACGATGAGGTTTGGGAGCGAAGCTGAACAAATAGCCTTGAAAGACAAAGTAAAAATTGGCGTTTTCCAGGATACCGAGCGCAGCAGCTTTACCGAACAATGGAAGACTCTTGTGGAGCGCGTTCAGGTTAAACCAGTGAAAATTGAGCAAATGGCGCAGGAAAAGGTGCTTGTATGAGGCAAGAGATTCGCTTCTGTGGGTTTGGGGGGCAGGGAGTCATCACGGCAGCGCTGATTTTGGGCAAAGCCGCAGCGGTTCACGACAATTTAATTGCGAATCAAACGCAATCGTATGGGCCAGAAGCGCGAGGCGGAGCTGCTAAAGCTGAAGTTGTCATTTCTGATCAGCCAATTGGCTATCCCTGTGTGGTTGCAGCCGATATTTTGGTGGCGATGTCGCAAGAAGCCTTTACAAAGTATAAAAGTGGGATCAAAAAAAGTGGGATCGTGATTATTGAACCCGATTTAGTATCTGATTATACAATAGATCAGCCGATTTACAAGGTTCAGGCCACGAAGATTGCAGAAAGTTTGGGTAATACCGTCGTTACAAACATCGTTATGCTGGGAGCTTTGATTGCCATCGCCCACCCCGTTTCCAAAGAAGCCATTATCAAAGCGACTTTGGAAAGTGTCCCCAGCCGTTTTCAGCAACTGAATCGCAAAGCGCTGGAAGCGGGGTTTCAAGCGGGGGCCGCAGCTTGCGCTAAACAAAGTGACTAGCGGACATCACATTTGGCTGCCATGCAACAGCCCCAGCTGCCTCTCTTCTTGGAAGCCGCTGGCTACTCGGCAACGGCTAAAGCCGTTGATTCCACAAGGTCGCAGAGAAGGGTTTCAGCAGAATCATGCTTTTTTAATCGGCTGGCGGATAATAGTTTTCAACTTTTCTGGTGCAGTTTTACGAGGGTCGCCCAGATAAATTTCGTGGTGTTTGCCGCGCAGCGCATAACCGTTCTCTGCAATGAAAGTGTGCAGCCCAGCAATGGTTGGGCCGTCGTTGGCATAAGCCCCAAAGTAGCTAATTTGGGTCGCTAGACCTTCGTGATATGGCTCAAATCGCAAACGAGCCAACGCTGGCAGATTCTTTTTGCGAGCTACGTTTTCCCTGACCTGCTCAACCAAGTGAGAATCAAATGGTAGAAATCAGATGTGCCACAGACTCAGACCACGCCGAAATTCTTGATGTCCATAGAGACGCTTTCGGCAAAGAACAGGGGGCAGAGATCGTTGATCTCGTTACTGCTCTACTCAAGGACAAGACAGCCGAGCCGCGCTTCTCCTTTGCAGCAGAAGTAGATGAGCAAATCGTTGGTCATATCCTGTTCACTGCAATACGACTACCCAATGATTCGTGTATTTCGGCACAGATATTGGCTCCATTGGCAGTGGCAAAAGAACATCAAGGCAGAGGTATTGGCGGATTATTAATCAATGAGGGATTAAAGCAACTCACAGCTTTAGGTTTTGAGTTGGTTTTTGTGCTTGGGCATCCCGATTATTATCCTAAGTTTGGTTTCAAGCCAGCGGGGAAACTTGGCTATGAGTCGCCTTATGCAATACCAATCGAGAATGCGAATGCCTGGATGGTTAAAGAATTGAAAGGAGGTATCATAGGAAGCGTGCAAGGTAAGATTCAATGTGCGATCACATTGGATGAGCCTCGGCATTGGCAAGAATGATGTCTGCCAAAACCCACCCTTGGCTACCATGTAAAAGCCCCAGCTGCCTCTCTTCTTGGAAGGCGCTGGCTACTCGGCAACGGCTAAAGCCGTTGATTCCACAAGGTCGCAGAGAAGGGTTTCAGCAGAATCATGCTTTTTTAATCGGCTGGCGGATAACAGTTTTCAACTTTTCTGGTGCAGTTTTGCGCGGGTCACTCAGGTAAATTTCGTGGTGTTTGCCGCGCAGCGCATAACCGTTCTCTGCAATGAAGGTGTGAAGCCCAGCAATGGTTGGGCCTTCGTTGGCATAAGCCCCAAAGTAGCTAATTTGGGCCGCTAGACCTTCGTGATATGGCTCAAAGCGCAAACGAGCCAACGCTGGCAGATTCTTTTTGCGGGCTACGTCTTCCCTGACCTGCTCGACCAATTCCGCCGTCACCTGTTCTGGCTGCATAATCAGCATTGTCCAATTCCACTGATCTTTGGCTTCTAGGCTAAATTCAGCCATGTTCTCCACCCACCACAACCCCTCCAGGGGCATCACGACATAATCTACGCTCTGTTTTTTGACCGCGAACTTGAGCGCATACGCCATCGCATAGAGCGTTTCTACCACCTCTTGATAAGCTGGGTTGTTATTCGGATCGCCATGTCCATCCAGCATCAGAAAATTCAACGCTGGCACAGCAACGATTTCAAAACCTTTTTTGGGTGCATACAAGTGCTTGAGTTCTTTTTTGAAATCAACTTTGTCCATCTTTTCTTCCTATATTCAATATAATTTTGCGGATTACCTTTAATCAGCGAAAATCAAAACGGTGTTCACAGCTTGAATTGCTGCGAACACCGTTCTTAGTTAGCTTTAGCGCCGATTAAGCGTCGTAGTAGAGGACAAACTCATACGGGGTTGGGCGCAATTGCATCGGGATAACCTCGTGCTGCCGCTTGTAATCAATCCAAGTCTCAAGCAAGTCAGGCGTGAAAACGTTACCTTTGAGGAGGAATTGGTAATCGTTCTCCAGCGCATTGAGGGCTTCGGCGAGCGAGCCTGGCACAGACCGAATCTTAGCCAATTCGTGGCGAGGCAGTTCAAAGAGGTCTTTATCCAATGGCGCACCTGGGTCGATCTTGTTCTGAATGCCATCCAAGCCTGCCATTAGCAGCGCGGCAAAAGTGAGATAAGGGTTGCAGGTCGGGTCGGGGCAGCGGAACTCAACCCGTTTGGCTTTGGGGCTATTGGAATACATTGGGATCCGACAGGCCGCCGAGCGGTTGCGTTGCGAGTAGACCAGGTTGACAGGAGCCTCGAAGCCTGGCACTAAACGGCGATAGGAATTCGTGGTCGGAGCCGCTAAAGCCAACAGCGCAGGAGCGTGTTTCAGCAAGCCCCCAATGTAATATTTAGCGACATCTGAAAGCATCGCGTAATTCAATTCATCAAAGAAGAGATTATCGCCATCTTTCCAGAGGCTTTGGTGGACGTGCATGCCACTGCCATTATCCCCAAAAAGCGGTTTGGGCATAAAAGTCGCCGTAAGCCCATTTTGCTGCGCCACCTGCTTGACCAGATATTTGTGAATAACGGCATTATCAGCCATCCGTGTCAAGGTATCAAAGCGAATCCCAATTTCAGCTTGCCCAGCGGTAGCAACTTCGTGGTGATGCAACTCAACCTTAATTCCCACGCTCATTAGCGCCAGCGCAATTTTGCTCCGGACATCTTGCTGCGTATCAGAAGGCGGGACGGGATAATAGCCGTGCTTAGGCTGAATCTGCCGCCCATAGTTGGGGCCCCAATCACCTTTGCCGCTATTCCACCAACCTTCAACGCTATCTACCGCATAGGAAGAAGAATTTGTGCCCGATTCATAACGGACATCATTAAACATGAAAAATTCAGGTTCTGGCCCCCAGTAGCTTGTATCCGCAATTCCCGTTTGCTTGAGATAGGCCTCGGCTTTTTTGGCAATATAGCGCGGGTCACGGGAATATGGCTCATGGGAAATGGGGTCAAAAATATCGCAAATGATGACCATGGTTGGAACTTCTAAGGTTGGATCAACAAATGCAGTGCTGGCATCAGGAATAATCAACATATCGCTTTCGTTGATCGCCTGAAAACCGCGAATTGATGAACCATCAAAGCCAAACCCATCAACAAATTCATCTTCACCGACCATTGGGGAGGGAATAGTCACATGTTGCCATGTCCCTGGAAGGTCGATGAAGCGCATATCCACCATCTGGATATCTTTTTCTTTGATTAAATCGAGGACCCCTTTTGCGTTCAGAGTCATAAAATTTGTTCGCTACCTTTCTAGGATTCAAAATCTAGGGAAAGCCTTAGTTTTCTTACTGTTTACGCGATAAGCGTTCTACATCCTAAACTCAATTTGCCTTGCCAGGCCTGGGAATTGGGCAAACGCGAGTTGTTAAATCTTAAACGGAATCGCTGGTTTCTGCAAGAGCAATAAAGTCTAAACTTTGTGGCTCAAAATTAGGATATTTTGCCCAAGGGCGACGAAGAAAGAGATACAAAAGTGCTGTTTTTGGTCGCTTTTTCGCTGGAAGACTATGTTATAATAGGCTTGGCCAGGCGTTTAATCGCTTCATTAAACGATTTACAGGAGCAAGATATGCCAGAATTGAAGAAAGTTGCGCTTTTCTCTAACGAGTATCCGCCGAATGTCTACGGTGGGGCTGGCGTGCATGTCGAATATCTCAGTCGGGAATTAGCCCGCTTGTTGCCCGTGGAAGTGCGCTGTTTTGGCGACCAGGACGTTCAGCAGGGGGCGTTGCGCGTCAAGGGCTACCAGGCGTGGGCCGAACTGAATCAGAACACTGATCCGCGTTTTACGGGAGCTTTGGGAGCTTTTTCGCGCAGTCTGGCGATGGCTAAAGACAATTTTGATGCCGACATTGTTCATTGCCATACTTGGTATACCGATATGGCAGGCTTTTTGGCTAAGAAACTTTGGAATGTCCCTTTTGTCTTGACAACGCACTCTCTTGAACCCCTTAGACCGTGGAAAGTGGAGCAATTGGGCGCAGGGTATCATTTGAGTTGTTGGATGGAAAAGACCTCAATCGAGGCTGCTGATGCGGTCATTGCGGTTTCGCAAGAGACGCGGAATGATATTTTGCGCTTTTTTGCGATTGACCCTGCGAAAGTTCATGTGATTCACAATGGCATTGACTTAGGGCAATATCGCAAAGACCCGAAGACCAATGTTTTAGTGCGGTATGGAGTCAATCCAGATCGGCCTTTCGTGCTTTTCGTAGGTCGAATCACGCGCCAAAAGGGAATCATTCATCTGGTCAATGCGATTAAAGAGATTGATCCTTCTTTGCAAGTTGTTTTATGTGCGGGAGCGCCTGACACACCTGAAATTGGCCGTGAAATGGCGGAAGGCGTAGCGGCGGTCAGCGCGGAGCGCGAAGGCATAATCTGGATTCAAGAGATGTTGGCCCGCGAAGATGTCATTCAATTCTATTCCCACGCGGCGGTTTTCTGTTGTCCTTCGGTCTATGAACCCTTTGGAATCATCAATTTAGAGGCAATGGCCTGCGAAACAGCTGTTGTAGCCTCAGCGATTGGCGGCATTCCCGAAGTTGTTGTCCCTGGCGAAACGGGTTTACTGGTTGATCTCAAGCTCAAAGAAGGGACATTTGAACCTGTTGATCCTGCCAAATTCGCTCACGACTTAGCGACGGCGATCAATCAGGTAGCTTTGAACGCAGATTTGCGCCAAAAGTTTGGCAAAAATGGCCGCAAACGCGCCGAAGATTACTTTAGTTGGACCGCGATTGCCCAGAAAACGCTTGATCTCTATCGTTCCCTGGTGAAATAAGAACGCACAAAGGTAGTTTGCAATGCAACCAATGCCCCTGCTTACTCGTTGGCCAGTTCGTGGGGGCAACTTGCGTTGCCTCATCCTCTTCTTTAGCATCTCTCTTCTGCTCTTTAGCTTCTTAACTGCTTGTTCACCTTCCTCAACGTACAAAGAATATTCTGATCAAGCAGAATCTACACCTTCCCCAACAAAAGCGAGTAACAATCCTATTTCAGCAGCTTCAAAGACTGATGAACTTTCAATCTTTGCGGCTTCGAAGCGTTTGCCGCATGACCGCGTGGCCTTAGCACGGTTGTTGGCTAATCAAAAAGATGTTTCGCCCGTGGCGCGAACCACACCCTTAAACCTCGAAAAAGGTGAAACTAAAGATTTCTGGGTCACGAATATGAGCGATGAGCGCAATTATTCTGTAACTGCTGAGTTGCGCTATCTGGGGCCGTATGTTTTAATCTATGCTGAAAAGGGATCTCAGGTTGATCAAACCGCTTTGGAAGAGGCGGCTAACCATTTTGAAACTCAAATCTATTCGCGCACGCGCAGCCTTTTTGGGTCAGAATGGCAACCTGGCGTGGATGGCGACTCTCGCATTGTGATTCTGAACACAACCAAAATTGGGGGGGGCGTGATTGGTTACTTTTCTTCACGAGATTCTGTGCCAAAGAAGGTGAATCGCTTTAGTAATGAACATGAAATGTTCTATATGAACACTGGCTCACTTAAATTGAATGATAGAGCCTATCTCGATATTCTGGCCCACGAATTTCAGCACATGATTCATTGGAATGAGCAACGGCGCAGCGCGACTTGGTTCAATGAAGGTTGTGCAACTCTTTCTGAAGACCTCAATGGTTTTGGCGGGAATAACTTTACAAACAGCTATCTTAGCAATCCTAATACGCAATTAACAAGTTGGGCCAGTGAGCCAGGGATTTCTGGGCCACATTATGGAGCCGCAAATCTCTTTCTCCGCTATTTCTATGCTCATTACGCTGATAAGCAAGGTTTGAAACCTTTAATTAGGGCTGATGCAGGTAACGATTTGCAGGCTTTTGTTGAAATTGTCCAGAAAAAACATCCTGATCTTAAAGATTTCGGCGATCTCTATAGCGCTTGGGCGATAGCGAATCTTCTCAATGACCCTGAAATTGCTGCTGGGCGGTACAGCTACGAGGCGGGCGAAGGCCGTGAAGCCTTTGCTGTTCCTCAGCCAGGACAGAAAATTACGCCCACAGAGCTAAATTTGGGCGAAAATAAGGCTAATATCGCGCAGTTTGGCACAGCTTATTTTGATTTACCAATGGGCCCTTTGAATCTTTCGTTTACGGGTGGCTTAACTGTCAATCTTGTTGGCGCATTGCCCCATGGGCAATATGCTTGGTGGAGTGGCCGCAATGATAATAGTGTTGGAACCCTTACGCGAGCCTTTAATCTCTTTGGTTTGAAAAGCGCAACTTTGCAATTTGCAACTTGGTATGAGTTAGAAAAAGATTACGACTATGCTTTTGTAACGATTTCAACCGATAACGGAGCTAATTGGGAAACTTTGCGCGGCCAAACCACGACGAATGCTAATCCTCAAGATGCAAATTATGGAAATGGCTTGAATGGGGTTAGTGGTGCGCCAGGGAAAAAAACCGAGGCCGGGATTCGAGGACAATGGCTTACCGAAAAAATGGATTTATCGCCTTACGTTGGGCAACAAATCCTCGTGCGTTTCTGGCAAATCAATGATGAAGGCTTTGATGCGCCTGGTTTATTGCTCGATGATCTTGAGATTCCAGAGCTTGGCTATACAGATGATGTCGAAAAAGGCCCCGAAGAATGGCAAGCTGGAGGGTTTTTGCGCGTGAAGGGAGTTTTGCCGCAGCTTTGGCAAATTCGTTTGCTGCGAAAAAGATTGAATGGCTCATTAAAAATTGAGTCTTTAACGCCTGATGAGGAAGGAAAAGTTACAGCAGAACTGCAAAATGGCGAAAAAGGAACTTTAATCATCACAGGAGCTACCCCTTATACCACTGAATTAGCAAATTATCGGCTCGAACTTACGCAGCCTTAGCGTTTTGGGGCCTTAAAAGCGCAGTAATGCTGTTCCCACAACCAACCCTAGCGTCAGCAGGAGCGCAAAAGTCGCGGGGCGAGCAAGCTCTCTAAAATTGGTGATAGAACGGGAATAGCCCAGAAAGAGGCTGCTCGTCAAGAGAAAGGCCGAAAAGAGCATTCCTGTAATGCCTAAAACGCTAAAAATCGCAAGCGGCCAATAGAGAAATGTAATCTTTCCATAGACAATCCCTAGAATTAGACTGTTTAACAAGAAGATTTTGCCTAAATCTTGCCAATTGCTTAAAACAAATTGCTCTTGGTCAAGCTCTTTTCGCAAAGCCCAGTTAAACATGAAAAAAATGGCTACGGCAAAAGCGATCCCTGCGCCAATTCCTGTGATTATGCGAAGGCTATTACGCGGTTCATAGAGCTGCGGCCAACCGATCTGAGCAAACATTGAATTAAAACCATCAAAAGTCATTGCGCTAAAGAAGCTAAAGAGTAACAAACTTATGGTTTTTGGCGAAGGTTTCCCCGCCAAGCGACGCTTAGAAAACCCCAGAAAGAGCATGGTCAGCAAAAAGCTCGTGTAAAGACCGAGGTTGCGGGCGCAAAGCGGCAGCGGTTTGTCGGCTAAAAAGACATTATGCTCATGGGCAACTATGCCATGAACTAAGGTGTAGAGTTTCCAGTGGAGTGGAAGACCAGGAATGCCGAGGAAAATCAGGGTAAAGAGCAAAAGCATTCCAAGAAAAAGCATTTCATAGCGGTGGTAAGGTTTCATTTATGCAGTAACTTTGAAATAGAGCTATTTCATTTCTGTCAGAAGCTGTTTGATCAGCGCGAAATCTACGCTCCCGACTTTTGTAGCATAAATTATCCCATTGCTATCAATAAAAAAAGATGTGGGCAAGCCAGGTACTTGATAGAATTCGGTTAAATCACCAGCAAGATCGGCGATCAAGGGGAAGGTTAAAGTATTTGCTTGAGCAAAAGGGGCAATTTCTTCCACGCCTTCATTGCTTCCATTCACGGCCAGCACAATCAAGCCTTCACGCTTCAAGCTTTCCGCCGCTGCCTGAATATCAGGCATTTCGGCTTTGCAAGGCGGACACCAAGTCGCCCAAAAATTGAGCAAGACCTTTTTGCCCCGCCAATCGCTCAGTTTCTGCTTCGTGCCATCGGCGAAAGTGTAGGAAAAGTCGGGAGCCATAGAGCCTCGTTTCGCTTTTGCACTGCGATCTAACAGTTTGCTCTCAAGCGCAACTGTATTTGGAATACGAAGAGCGGTTTTTTCTGCGACTTTCGGCGTTGTTTCCCCACAGGCTATTAAACTCAAGCTAACAAACAAAAGCCCAATTGCAAGAAAAAGACGAAAGAATCCCTCTCTTTTTGGGGTTTTAGCTTGCTTTAACACTTTTGACCTCAACTTTCTTTGCTTAATCAGGTTTAATCCGCAAAATCATGTTCCAAACGAGGATAAATCCCCCAGCAAACCGCTATCGCAAAAAGCAGCCCCGTCAACATGCGAAGCTCCCAGTTGACCGTTCCAATGGCATCGCCGCCGCCGCGCAGCCCTAAAGTGGGGAAAAAGTCAGCAAAAAGGTGGGTTAGACCATCCAAGAACATTGGGAAGAGTAAGAAACCTGTTTTGCGAAGGGAAAGCGGTTGAATTAACCGCCGAAATGGCCCAAAGATTAGCCCACCAATGAAGAGAAAGGTGTACATGGCCGCTTCGCGGTGGCAAAAAGCAACCTGCTGGCCCAAAATGAAAAAGGCCCGCGCAGGCTTTTGATGACAAAGGGGCGTGTAAAGAGCAAAGAGCAAATGCCCCAGCTTAGGGTGGCCAAAGGCCGTGAGGAGCGGCGCGAGCCAGGGCAAGCCTCCATAGAGTAACACAAAACTATTCACTATCGCAAGCCAATGGCGCTTTGCCCAGCGCATTGCTCGCTCCTCAACCGAACATTTGCTCAACAGTTTGATTTCCTGTTTGACACAGGCTAGAAGCCCATGCTCCGCCAGCAGCCAAGTGTTATTCAGTAATGCGCTTAAACCAAAACCAGGCCGAACGCCACGGAGCTTGATCATTTACTTGGGTTTGGCCGTATTCTTCGCGTTCAAGCCTGAAACCTTCAGCAAAAACCTGCTTCAAATGAGTTTCATCCAGCCAGCGTTGCGGTTCTGCTTCATTTTCTGCGGCGTTTAGGTGAGCAAAAAGCAGATAGATTGCACCAGGTTTGAGTAAACGATACAATTCGCGGTGATAAGTCTTCAATTCATGGGGGGCGAGGCCATGAGCGCAGCCAACATCTAAAACAAAGTCGTAGGGGCCGTGCAAAAAGTCGAGTTGAGTCACCGCGCCTTGGTGAAAACAGATTTTGGCGGTCAGCCCCGCGGCGCTGGCTCGCGCTTTAGCTTCAACAAGGGCTTGGGGAATAAAATCAACGCCATCTACTTGCCAGCCCAAACTAGCCAAATAAAGGGCGGCGCGGCCCAAACCACAGCCTAAGTCAAGCGCTCGGCCAACAGGGAGCGTCGCAACAAGCGCAATTACTTCGGGCGGTGGCATGGGCTGATCCCAGGGAAGGGAGCCAGTTTCGTACAAATTGAGCAGGCGGTCAAAGTTGGTCATTTTTGATTTCGTTCCAGAGTTCTTTCAGGGGCCTGATTTCTTTCATTTGGGCCTCATACCATCCTTGTTTGAAACTCTCCGCTGCGGGTTTGAGGGTAAGATTGCCCCAAAAGGTATAAGTTGGAGTAAGTGTGGGAGCTACTTTAGTTTTTCTCCTACACATTCCCCTCCTCTAAAAGAGTACCATTTTCCTAAATAAAAAGCAAACCAAACCCGCCCGAAAGGTTTAACCTTTTCTTAACAAAATGAACCCTGCCCTGCAATCCTTTTTGTGGTATACTTGGGCAAAGGGACTGATCTTTTTTTCAGCTGAAAAAAAGGCTCTCTTTTTAATTGAGCAACATGCTTTTGAGGCTAATTAGTTTGTTTACTGTAGATAATTCTCATTTGTAGCGCTTATAGAGCTTGAATAAACTAAGAAACGAGGTAATTATCTCATGACTAAAATACTCGTGGTAGATGATGTCTATACGACGCGCTTAAAGACCGAACTTGTCCTGCGCCATGCGGGGCGCTATGTAGTACAATCGGTGGGAAGTGGCGAAGAGGCCCTTGAAGTTGCGGTTGCCAATCGGCCCGATGCGATTGTCTTGGATATTGTGATGGCGGGGATGGATGGGATAGCCACACTCCGCGAACTGCGGGCCCTGGGGATCAATTGCCCGATTATAGCCTTTACGGCGCGGCGCGAGCGCAAACCAGGGGAATTCGAGGTTCGGGGTTTTAATGCTTTTGTGCCCAAAGCCGAAGAACTAAGTGGCTTATTGGCAACGCTAAAGATTGTGCTGAATAAACACAGCACCACAGAGAATGGGCGGGAAAAATCCGAATTTACCGAGAGTCGCTCGGCCCATGGGACCTCGGAAAAGCCCATTTCTCTCTCAAACTAGCCCTTAACCTCCTTCCAGTCCTCTAGCCCTAACCTGAGTTGGTTAGGGCCAGCCTTCAACCCCTTTTCTTAGCTCTTTTTTACGGCAGCCAAGAAATCTCTCAATCGCCGCCATCGCCCCCAAGCGTCTCCCTCTTCCCCCCTTGTCGCCTGCTAGTAATCAATCTGAAGATGACGATAGCAGATGAGATAACAACAACCGGATCAACCCTATACCTTTAAAAATGACAACAGTATACACAGTAACAGCAGCCAGACTATTGCCGCTATACGATCTTAAAAGGAAAATAACAAGCAGAAGCAGAAGAATAAAAAGATCACCGATCCAATTCTTCTTTCCCCATCGTCCCCGCTCCGTCCTGCATCCCCCCTCGTAGAGGAGGAAAAAATCGACCATCATCCTATCAAATGTCTCCAGGATGCTATATTGCTGGTCGTGCAAGATGGTTGCTAAACGGGCATAATGTGGTTTGAGTTCGTTTACGAGAAGAAGAAGGTTGCCTAGACTAAAGATCAATTCAGTCGCTTGGGCTGGGTTGTTTTCCAAAAGCTGCGGAATGAGCCGGGCTTGGTCCAGCTGCGCTTTCAACTGCTGACTTACAGCTTTGCCGGACTGCGTAAATTTGTAAATTTTGTATGAGCGATAAGACCATAGATCTTTTACTTCGCACCTTTCCAATAAGCCACGTTCTACTAAAGTTACCATAATATGGACTTCTTGAAACTCGTAGAGATTCTCCACCTTAAACATTTCTTGGGCTTTGCTCTCCATTTGTTTCAGCGTTAAACCTGACTCCCGTGCGCCACAGTTAGCCAATAGGGTTAGAATTTTGTACAAAGGACTAGAACTTGATAGCTGTTGTAAAGCCTCCGGAGCCAAGCGAATACTTTTGCGGATTATAGGGTTGTTGCCGATCAATTGCCCTACTTCCTCGGCGGAGATCGCCTGGTTATAGATTCTGAAATCTTTGATCAGGCCCACAAAGGGGAAACCCATCCAGGCCCCTACTTTCAGTTGGGTGCCATTCCCTATGGGTAGGCCCGAACTCCTACTATCGAGTACCAACTGCCCATTGATATAGCCTTTTAGACTGGGCTTGGAACTGTCATAAGTTAGCACAACATGATTCCACTCATTGGCCTTGAAAAGCCTATGGCTGCCAAAATCGCCGTCATCTAATTTGATCGAAGCCCCATCCTCGCTCCATAACTCAGGATAGTGAGTCCCGATCACCCACCCCGACCCTGAGCCATTATTCCAGGTGGCCGCACTGGCCAGTTTGTAGTTCTTCAGGGGGTCATCGGTCTTGAACCAGAGCGCAACGGTAAAGGCCGCAAGCCCTGCTGTTGGGTTTTGGGCCGCTGCAAAATAGCTGCCCGACAAGGCATAAGCTCCGCCAAAGCGAAAGGACTCGTCTGCGACATACTGGGGCTTGCCTACGGCTCTAGCATCATTCCCCATTCCGCTTTCATCAAGGAGCTTCCCTGCTTGGGTTGGATGACTAAAAGGATAGTGAACGATCAAGCCGGTAGTTATTGCTGACGAAAGGTCAATCGTGGAAATAGGATTTGGCTTAGTAAGGTCAATCGTGGAAATAGGATTTGGCTTAGTTTGGGGAAAGGCCGAAGAGTTCCCCAATTGCGGCGCTTCTTCTTCAATCTGTAGCTCAAGCACCCGTTGGATGAGCAACTCCTTTAGCGTTAGCGCAAAGGCTTCCGTATTTTTACCAAACTTGTTTTTGTTGTCGTCTAACAACGAAAATGCTTCGGCTGTTTTGTTTTTGTTGTCGTCTAACAACATAAATGCTTCGGCTGTAGTTAATCCCTGGACTTCAGGAAGCGATTTGCCGGGTTTGCTCCCTAATTCAAAAATTATCTTCCTTATGTTCCATTCAACTCCAAGAAAGATTCTACTAAGGAATAGCAGAGGAGCCTTATTAAAAAGCGAAAAAACAAGAAACCAGAAGAAAATCAAAAAGAATTTATCACATAGATCACTCTTCCACACGGCTTGAAAGGTAGAAGACGCTGGGCGGGAATCCCCCGCAGCGGTAGCTCCTGCTGGCAAAAGCGTCGCTGAAGTCGCGGTAGGAGCAAGATCGCGGTTAGGTTGGGAAAGGGGCGCAAAGTCCCCTAACTGCCCTACTTCCTCGGTGGAGATTGCCCGATTATAGATTCTGAAATCGTCAAGGAGGCCCACAAAGGGAAACCCATTCCAAGACCCTACGTTCAGTTTTGTGCCACTCCCTAGGGGTTGGCCCGAATTCCCGCAATCGCGCACCAACTGCCCGTTGATATAGCCCTTGAGCTTGGAACTATCATAAGTTAGTACAAGATGATTCCACTCCTTGGCCTTGAAGAGCCTAAGACTGCCAAAATCGCAGCCATCTAATTTGATTGAAGCCCCATCCTCGCTCCATAACTCAGGATAGTGAGTCCCGATCACCCACCCCGACCCTGGGCCACCATTCCAAGTAGCCGCACTGGCCAGTTTGTAGTTCTTCAGGGGGTCATCGGTCTTGAACCAGAGCGCAACGGTAAAGGCCGCAAGCCCTGCTGTTGGGTTTTGGGCCGCCGCAAAATAATTGCCTTGGCTAAAGGCATAAGCTCCGCCAAAGTGCCCGTATGCAACATACTGGGGATCGCCTACGGCTCTAGCATCATTCCCCATTTCGCTATCATCGAGGAGCTTCCCTGCTTGGGCTGGGCCGATCAAAAGAGTAGTGAACGAGCAAGCCTTTCGCGTCTGCTCGCAAAAGCGCATCTGAAGTCGCGGTTGGGGTTGGGATTTGGGATGAAGTCGCGGTTGGGGTTGGAGTTTGGAAGGGGCCAACTAAGGTGCTATTAAGCCACCCTTCCTTACCAAGGGTCATTGATTCTTGATCAGCGCAGGCGGGCCCCATTTTAGTCAAGCGAACCCGATACCATAACTCGCCCAAGGCTTGTTGTTGGCCCATTAGCTCTACAATCCCGCCCGGACAAACCTTACCGATAACGGTTTTCGGCGTGAGGACTATCTCAGTCCGCAGATTCCCCCGCTGAATCACACTCAGAAACGAAGCGGGGGAAGAAGGCGCAGTTGGGGTTGGGCTTGAAGAAGGCGCAGTTGGGTTTGGGCTGGGCAAGCTGCTTGGGGTTCCAAGTTGGGGCGGAGCAAGCAAGGAGCTACTAAGCCACCCTTCACTGTTAAGCGGAACCCGTTTTGGGTGGCAATCAAGCACCGTGTTCGTTATGCGAACCCGATACCACAAGGCCCCCAAGGCTTGTTGTTGCGTTAGCACCTCCACTTGATCCCCAGGACAAACTTGCCCCAGGATCGTTTCAGGCGCGAGCCGAGGCTCGGTGCGAAGATTCCCCCCATTGATCACGTTGGTGGTCATTCCCTGTGCTGTGGCAATGGGCTTTCCCCAAGCGCTAAGGAGAACCAACATGGTAATAAGAACTGTCAGTTTCTTCATGACTTTCTTTCCTCTTTGGTCTTGATTCTAGCCTACACCAGTCAGCCAAAAAATCTCTCAATCGCCGCCATCGCCTCCATTGCCCCCAAGCGTCTCCCTCATCCCCCCTTGTCGCCCACTAATCATCACTGGGCGGGGGAGGGATCGAAATATTGACAAGTATCTTATCAAATGTCTTCAGGATGCTATATTGCTGGTTGTGCAAGCTGCTTGCTAAACGGGTATAATGTGGTTTGAGTTCGTTTACGAGAAGAAGATGGTTGCCTAAACTAAGGATCAATTCAGTCGCTTGGGCTGGGTTGTTTTCCAAAAGCTGCGGAATAAACCGGGCTTGGTCCAGCTGTGCTTTCAACCGCAGGCTTACGGCTTCGCCAGACTGCGTCTGTTTGTAATGTGTTTTCTTAACAAGCTTAAACCCCAGTTTACCAAACCACTGGTTAGGTTCATATTCCCATTCTTCCAACAAGCCGCGATTCACTAAATGGTTGCGAATGTGGTTTTTAAAATTAGAGAGATCGTCCCAAAGCTTTTGTAGTGCTACTCCTTCGGGGGGTAATCCGTCTTCTCCTCCACCTATCATTATCACACTGAATTCCATCTCATCCTCATCGAAAACAACATTTTCTACTACCACGGAGTGGTCAGCAGCTATCAATGTCCTTATCTTTTTGATGTACATTATTAGGATTTCCTCTAAAGTTAAATACCGTTTTCTCGTCTTCTGAGAAAAGACAAGCTCACCACCGTGGTAATTCTCACCGTAGTCAGCTAATGCTTTTAGAACACTGTACAAAGGACTCTCCCTTGGTAGCCGTTCCAAAGCACCAGGAGTTGTTTGAAGAAAATAAGAAAATCGGCATCGGATTCGTTCGTCTCCAAATAATCTATCAAGAAAACTATAAGAAGAATGAATATGTTCTTCAGTCCGTAGCTCAAGCATCTGTTGAAGGAGCAATTCCTTTAGAGCCAGCTTGACAAGTTCGTCAGAATAATTCAGATTCAGATCTATCAACATAGATGCTTCGGCTGTAGTTAATACCTCGCCTTCAGGAAGCGGTTTTCCAGGGATTTTGCTCTCTAATTCAAACAGTTTCTTCTTTCTTTCTATATAAGGGTTAACAGCGAAAATCATTACAAAAGCTATAAAAAAAAGCAATAAAGGTGGACCAACACAAAGTCCAACAACAAGTACAGTTAACATGTCTAGGAAGATGCTAGAAGACGCTGGGGGGGAATCCCCCGCCGCGATAGCGCCTGCTGGCGAAAGGGCCGCTGAAGTCGCGGTTGGGATTGGCCTTGGCATCGGGGAAGCGGTAGCGCCTGCTGGCGAAAGGGCCGCTGAAGTCGCAGTTGGGCTGGGCAAAACTCTGGTTGGGGTTGGAGTTTGGAAGGGGCCAACTAAGGCGCTATTAAGCCACCCTTCCTTGCCAAGCAATGCCCCTTTGTCAGCGCAGGCGGGCCCCATTTTAGTCAAGCGAACCCGATACCATAACTCGCCCAAGGCTTGTTGTTGGCCCATTAGCTCTACAATCCCGCCCGGACAAACTTCACCAATAACGGTTTTCGGCGTGAGGACTATCTCAGTCCGCAAACTTCCCCGCTGAATCACACTCAGAAACGAAGCGGGGGAAGAAGGCGCAGTTGGGTTTGGGCTTGAAGAAGGCGCAGTTGGGTTTGGGCTGGGCAAGCTGCTTGGGGTTCCAAGTTGGGGCGGAGCAAGCAAGGAGCTACTAAGCCACCCTTCACTGTTAAGCGGAACCCGTTTTGGGTGGCAATCAAGCACCGTGTTCGTTATGCGAACCCGATACCATAAGGCCCCCAAGGCTTGTTGTTGCGTTAGCACCTCTACCTGATCCCCAGGACAAACTTGCCCCAGGATCGTTTCAGGCGCGAGCCGAGGTTCGGTGCGAAGATTCCCACCATTGATCACGTTGGTGGTCATTCCCTGCGCTGTGGCAATGGGCTTTCCCCAAGCGCTAAGTAGAACCAGCACGGTAAGAAGAACTGTCAGTTTCTGCATAACTTTCTTTCCTCTTTGGTCTTGATTCTACCTAAAATAGGCAGAAGCCTCTTCGCAAACAGAAGTAATCCTCTTTAGGGGCTACTGATTTCTGTATTGGTCAACGCCAGCCAACCATCCTCAGCAATAAGTTCTTGGCCCTTAACACTCAACGCAAAAGCAACAAAGGTCTGAGCTAAGGGGTGGCTGAGAGAACCCAGCAGGAGTGATAACGGGCGTTTAAGCTTATACTTCCCCTCCGCAACCGTCTTTTGAGTGGGCCAAACCTCATCAATGGCTAAAATTAGAAGATCGTCCCCATTGTCATGGCCAAACCCCACATAGCCAATGGCCGCAGGTTGTGTGGCCACCGTAGCCCGAACTTCCCCCGCCGTAACTTTAACCTCAGCCTTTGCAGTTAGCTCTTGGCCGTGCAAGACAAGCTCATCGAAAGTGGTGCGCGTCCCAGAGGTTAGCTCACGGGCCAGAGGCTGAATCGGCAAATCCTTCCCGCCTACTTCGCGCCAATTGGTGATTTTTCCCTGATAGATTTCTGTTAATTGGGTCAGAGTTAGCTTTTGCACAGGATTAGAAGGGTGAACAATAATCGCCAAAACATCCCACGCAATTTCGTGAACTTCAAGGCCAGGCTTCCGTTCTTCAGGCTTGATCTGGCGGGAAGCCATCCCAAGATCAGCTGTCCCTTCCTGTGCGGCTTGAATCCCAACACTGGAGCCACCAGCCGCGATTTCGAGCGCAACCCCAGGATAAGTTTGGTTATAGGCTTCGCCGAGCTTTTGGACAAGCGGCTGCATCGTCGTACTCCCTGCAAAGGTCAAGCGCCCCGTGGGAGCGGTGGTTTGTTGGGGCACGGGCGAGAAGGTGGTTGCGGGGCTTTTCCCCGTAGAACTACAGCCTAACAAACTGAGAGCCAGCAGCCAGAAAATAAGATGCTTCTTCAAAGTACAGACTCCTTATCAGCTTAGATAGCCTAAATCTAAATTAGCCAGTTCATCGTCAAATGTGGCCGTAGCGGTGTTCAGGATCGGGAACCGCACCCAGAAGCAGCTCCCTTCACCCTCGACGCTCCGAAACCCAATCTGCCCCTTGTGAAGCTCCACCAGCGAGCGCGTAATCGCCAGCCCCAACCCATTCCCCTCAAACTTTTTGGTGTACGGCGTTTTGCGCGAGCGGAAAAAACGCCGAAAGATGTTCGCTTGATCACCTTCGTTAATCCCTAACCCATCATCTTCGACCTCAATGACCACGGAACGTTGCTCTTGGAAAAACCAGTCCTGATTGCTAGGGCTACTGGGCAAAAGCGCGGGATCATGCAACTCATAAGCACGAATGTTGATTCTTCCCTCTTGAAAGGTATATTTCACCGCATTTGAAATGAGATTGACCAAAATCCGCCGCAGATGAAGCCGATCTAACCAAAGGGCAGGCAGGCTAGGCGCGACTTCTAAGTGTAGATTCACTTGTTTTGCCTTGATCTCTTCGCAGAGACTAAGCAGTGCTTCCTCAACAACGATTGGTAAAGTTACCCAGTTAGCTATAACTTGGTTCATGCCTCGCTCCAAGCGCGAGACTTCTAGCAGGTCATTAACTAAAGCAATCAGAAAATCAAGTTCCTCTTTAATAGCTGCCAGAAAAGAACTTTGGTTTTCATCCAAATTGCTTGTGTCATTAAACGTGAAAACCTCGAACAGACATTTCAAGCCCGCAAGGGGGGAGCGCAATTCGTGGGCGGCAGTAGCCAGAAACTCCCGTTTCTCTTTATCAGCTTCCACGGCCTGCGTGATGTCTTGCATTATGGCCACAACCCCGACCAATTTGGGGCCTTTTGCCCAAATCGGGGTGCTATGCAAACGAATTACGCGCTCGCCCAGCTCGACGTGCCCTTCATTTGGCTGCCCGTCATGCGCGTGCAACTCGCTGCGAAGATGAGCAACGATCTGTTGCATCCCTGGCAACAAGGCGGGATTGGTTTCTTCGCCCAGCAAATTGAGCGTTTGCCCCAGCAAATTTGACTCAGCGAGATTAAGCAAGGCTTTCGCAGCTGGGTTGAACAGCACAATCCGCTCCTCAAGGTCGACGGCTAAAACGCCATCAGCGATACTTTCCAAAATTGCGTGGCGTTCGCCAGCCATTTGCGCCTGCGCGTCGAGCAAAGTGCCAATCGTGGTGGCAGCTTGGTCAAAGGCGCGGCCAAGCTGGCCAATTTCATCTTGCTGCGCGAGATTAGCGCGTTGGGAAAAATCGCCAGCCGCCACAGCTTGGGCTACCGTAGCAAGTTTCAGAATAGGCCGCGTGAAGGTATGGGCCAGCCAGATGCCCACCGCCAGCAGCAGAATAATGGTCAAGGTGTTACTAAGCAGCATCACGCCCAAACCAGTGCTAACAATGGCTTTTATCTCCTGCTCACTGCGCTGGATTTGCAAATAGAAAAGCTTCTTCCCAAGCTGCATTGGGGTTAGATAAACCCGTTGCTCGTTTGTAGAAAAGTTGAAAGATGAATTCGGGGCTTGATTGAGCGCCACCGTTGGCGGGAGATTTTCTAAGAGTTGCGCGGTAGCTACCACCCCCGCTTCGCGCCGCAGCCGATTGATGGTCTGCTCCACCGCGAGAAGCGTGTAGACGGCCCCGACTTTAGCGCCCTTTGGCCCAAAGACCGGCGCACAACTAACTAAAAGCTGCGTCGCTTGGATTTGCACCAAAGTCGGTTGAAGCGCAATTTCACAGCCAGGCAATTGAGCTTCGCCCAGCGCACTAAGCTGGCTTAAAGCTGAATTGGTTGCCAAATTGACGCGGATTTGCCCCGCCTGATCCAAAATCAGCACCTGGTCAAGGCGATAGCGTTCCCGCACGGCCACGGCCCGGCGGTCAAGGGCCAAAAGTTCGGCGCTTTTGAGAACCTTGTTTTGCAAGACCGCTAAGAGTTGCGGGTCCGCTGAAAGCGTTTGAACCGCCTGGGCCACATCTTGCTCACTTGCGCTGATTGCGATCTGCAACCGCCGCGCATCCACCAGATTTTGCCCATCCAAAAGTTGATCCCGCGTCGTATTGGTGCTGAGAACAAAGCCCAAAGTGCTGCCCAAGAACGACAAGGTCATCAAAAGGACAAGCGGAATCAGCATTTTAGTCTTGATTCCTGCGGTAGCCCAAGCAAGGGGGATGCGCCACCGCCGCCACCGCTGCGGGCTTAAAGCGGGCCGCGAAAAGACTTCTGAGATTGTCATAAATTACCTTAGCTTTTTAGAAGATTATCGCTTGCATTCTAAGTCAGGCATGTTAAGAAGAAATTAACAAAGCGAAACAAAGAGATTAAATCTTCTTTCTGAAAGGTTTGGCTCTGCTTTAGGCCATCTCTCCTTCGTCAGAAGAATTTTAGGCGCAAAGAAATAGCTCCTAAACTGCTCAAAGAAGAGAGCAAGGAGCTTTTCTTGTGAAGAATCAGAAACGAAATTAGCTAAGGAAGGGGTTATCTACTTCAATAGTGGGCTTGAGTTGTGTTGTGAAGAAACTGGAGCAAAATTTGATTAAAAAAAGTGGCGTTGTCCAGAAAGGGAAAATGACGGCTGTGAGGCAAAAGGATAACTTGGGCCGAAGGACTTGCGGTAAAAAGGTCAACTTGGCGGGGCTGCACAATGTCGTCGCGGCTCCCGTGAATGATGAGGGCTGGCACGCGCAGGCGCGGCAAATCCTGGCGCAGGTCCGTTTTCAGCATCGAGCCAATCGTCGAACGAATCGTCTTGGCGGTGGCTTTCATGCTATCCTCGATAATCTCTTCTTCAGCAGGATCTTCCGTTTCGCCCATAAAAAACCGAAAAAGTTTTCGACGGAGCCAGGGCCATTTAGCCAAGAGATTGGCAAAAAAGCGATAGTTCGTCAATTTAAGGGGGATCGAAAGCGAATGGCCATCAATCGGTGCGCCAACTGTAACAACGCATACAACGCGGTTAGGATAGTTGATCGCTGTATGGAGCGCAACCATCCCGCCCATTGAATGGCCCACAAGGGAAACCCGATCAATGCCTAATTCATTGAGAAACCGAATGATTTGGGCCGAGTAATCTTGGATATTCTCAGGGGTTTTTTGGCGGGGCGAATCGCCAAAGCCCCAAAAATCAAAGGAATAGGCGCGAAAATCGTTTGCCACAACTTCCATGGTTGGAAACCAATAGCGCCAACTGCCGAGCCAACCGTGAAGAAAAAGAACAGGCGTACCACGCCCAAAGACTTCGTAATGAACTAATTGATCATCAATGACGATAACGCTCATGAGGTAGGCTCACTGGGGTGGGCGGTGCAATTTCGGCCAATTCAGCCATCAGTTTCCGCGCTTGACTTTGCATCAAGGCCAATAAGTGTAACAAGGTGGCCCATGAATCGTTCTCCTGGGCTGGGGGACGACAGGAAAATTCGCCGTAATGCCTAATTTGGGCTTGCAGAATCTCCAGTTGGGCATCAAAATCCTGGAGCAAAGTGAAGGCTGGCGAAGCGAATTGCTCACAATTAGCCTCTAAGGGTTGGTTCTTAACCGCTGCAATCTGCTCAAGTTGTTCCTGCAAATGGGCAATATGAGCGACTAGCTGGGCCTGGCGCAGCGTAACAACCTGTTGTTCCTGCACCAAATCTACAATGAACTCCCGAATTTGCGCCGTTTCATGGGCGGTTCGGGCCGCTTCTTGCCGAACCAAATGGGGTACAAACCAGAAAAGCATGATACTCAAAACCGAGATGGCGAGGCCAAGCTCAACGAATAAAAGCAACATAGAATCCTCCTTATGCTTAGGTTCTTAGATTATAAGGAAGATTTGCCTTTTAAGACAGCCTTTCTGATGACAAACTGATTACTTTTAGCTTACAAATAGCTGTAAGCCCTTAGAATCACTACTGTTCAATCGCTTGTGCGGCTTTTTTTGTTGAGAAATAAGACATCTGTACGTTTACACCTGAGAAAAAGCTGAAATTTTGTCCTACCTAACTGATAGCCGATAGGTACTCCAGCGTTGATTTACCAGATCAATGATTTCCGGGCTCATCCGAATGTCTTGGGGCCATTCGCGGGGGAAACGGTCTAGATTCTGGGTTTTGCGCGTCGCGTCTACGCCCATTTTCCCCCCATACGCAAAATGATTAGCCGCATGATCCAGAGCATCCAAAGGGCCTTCCGTGATTATCAGATCGCGGTTGGGGTCAGTATTACTCAAAACGTGGAAAAGAACCTCATCCAGGTTGTGAACATTCACATCTTCGTCAACAATCCAGATATATTTCGCCAGGGAAAGGAGCATTAAACCCCATAAAGCATAGATAACTTTGCGCGCTTGGCCAGGAAACCGCTTTTTGATGCTCACCACGACCAGGTTATGAAAAGTTCCCGCCGCAGGCATCGAATAATCTACTACTTCGGGCACAATAAGCTGAATCAGGGGTAAAAATAAGCGTTCCGTAGCTTTACCCAGCCAATAATCCTCTTGCGGCGGGCGGCCCACGATGGTTGTAACATAAATGGGCTTTCGGCGCATCGTTAGAGCCTCGACATGCAAGACGGGATACAGATCCGCTAAGGAATAGAAACCTGTATGATCGCCAAAAGGCCCTTCCAAACGCTGTTCAGTTGGGTCGACCCAGCCTTCCAAAACGATTTCAGCCTGCGCGGGAACCTCTAAATCTACGGTTTGGCACTTGACCAGCTCCACCCGCTCGCGGCGCAACCACCCTGCAAACATAATTTCATCAATCCCTGGCGGAAGGGGGGCACTGCCGGCGTAGATACTCGCTGGGTCACAACCTATCGCAACCGCAACTTCTAAGCGTTTTTGCCCTTTTGCCTGCGCGATTCGTTGGTGTTCCGTGCCACCTTTATGGATTTGCCAGTGCATTCCTGCTGTATTGCGATCATAAACTTGAATGCGATACATGCCAACATTGCGAGTCCCGCGTTGAGGGTCGCGGCTTATCACCATTGGCAACGTGATATATGGCCCACCATCATCGGGCCAACATTTCAAAATCGGCAAACGAGTAAGATCAACTTGACTACCTGTCAAAACAATTTCTTGGCAAGGGGCCTTGGTGACCATTTTGGGGCGATAACGCACGAGTTCCGCAAGTTCCCCAATTTTATTGAAAGTTTCGGGGAAACTGCGCGGGACTTCAGGCCGCGCCAGACTTGCCATCCGCCGCCGTAAATCTTCCAAATCGTTCATGCCCAAGGCCCAAGCCATTCTTTTCGCTGATCCAAGGCTATTGATCAACACCGGAATGTTAGAACCATGGACATTTTCAAAGAGCAAAGCAAAGTTCTGCTTTGGATTCTTGCTTACGCGATCTGTGATTTCAGTGATTTCCAATTCGGCAGAAACAGGGACAGCAATGCGCTTTAATTCGCCATGGCGCTCCAGGTGAGCAATGAATTCGCGCAGATTTTTATAGCTTTTAGGTGTATTTTGGAACATGCTTGGTTTTCTAAAAGATTTGGATTCCACTTGGCTGGCTAAATTTGTTGACTTACAAAAATTCAAGAGTTTCTACAAACTTTAGTTGGTTGGTCACGGCTAAAGTCGGGGCCTCCGCCGGAATCAACAGCTGGTTGCTGAACTTGCTGAAGCATAGCTGGTGGGCCACGGCTAAAGTCGGGGCCTCTGCGGGTTGGTGCATAAAAGTCCTCGTTTGAACTTTAGACCCGCCGGGTTTGGTAACCCTTTGGGCCTAAAGAACTTTGCGAATTAGCGGCTGACCTTAACCTTACTTGAGCAGGTCAAGGACAATTTTCCGCAACTCTTCTTCCGACTTAGGGTTGTAGTCATCAAAGATTTCCTTGGATTGCTCCGAGAAGTTTTGCAACCCTCCCTTGCCATCAAGGAATTTGAAGTTGTTGCGCCGCATCTTGAAGCTGCCAATCGTCACACCCAATTTCCCGATCACTTCGTCAAGGGTATAGGGAAGCTGGGCCACGTCAAACTTGTAGAGATAGAGCGTAATGATGTCATCACTCTTACTCCAAAGATGGCGAGCAAAAGGAACCTTTTTCTTATCTTTGTCCGCAGGCTTGCCCTTGCCCTTCTTAGGCTTGGCTTCGCTGCTCCCTTTAGGCTCCTCCTTTGCCTCTGGAGCCGCAACAACGTTGGCTACAACTGGAGCAAGCGGCGCAGCTTTGCTGGCCACCGGTTTACCCTTTTTCTCCGGCGTGATTCCAACCTTTTTCTCGATGTCTGTCAGCTTTTCGCCAACATCATGGACGAGGGTCTTGATGTCCCGTAACATCTCGGTGAAGAGCGTAATCGTCTTGTCGTCATCTTTCTGCGTGGCTTCTACAATGCGGGTCTTGATGCTCTCTTTCACCCGTTCGATCCGTACCGAAAGTTCCATGAAACTAACCTTCTTTCCCATAAGTGCGTTTCAAAACGCGGGTTTGTCTTTCTGCAAGGGAACTTTCCCTTGCAGCCAAAGAAATCGAGCCTTAGTCAACGGGGCCAAACCTCGACCTTTAAGGAAAAAGCTTCCCTGGGTTGAGGCGGCCTTGCGGGTCAAATGTCTTTTTAATGGTGCGGTGGAGGGCCAGAAGCTCAGGCCCCAAAGCTTGGGCCAAGAAAGGGCGTTTGAGCGTGCCGATGCCGTGTTCGCCGGAAAGCGTGCCCCCCACGTTCAAAGCTAGAGCAAAAATCGCGGCGGCGGCTTGCCAAGCCCGTTGAACCTCGGCGGGGTCGCGGGCATCAAAGAGAATGTTCGGATGTAAATTCCCGTCGCCGGCGTGCCCAAAGACGGGAATCAGGAGCGCAAATTGCCGTGCAATTGCGCCAATTTCCTGAACGGTCTGCACAATCTGGGGTAAAGGAACGCAAATATCTTCCCCCAACCGATTAGGGCGTTTGCGGGCCAGCGCGGGCCCAATGGCGCGGCGGGCTTGCCAGAGCAAGGCTTCATCCTTTGGGCATTGAGCAACGCGGATCGTTTGAGCGCCTCCTTGCTGAAGCAAAGTCGTTACTTGGGCCGTTTCCCAAGCGACGGTCTCTGGCTCCCCGTCGTTCAAAATAAGCAGTAATGCGCCCGCATCCTGGGGCAAGCCTAAATGTAAATAAGCTTCAACAACTTCAATGGTGACGGCATCCATCAATTCCAAACTTGCAGGCCGGAGGCCAGCGGCCATAATGGCTTCAACCGTCGTACAAGCCGCAGCAAGGGTTGAAAAAAGGGCCAACGTGGTTTGTTTGGCGGCGGGCTTGGGAAGCAAGCGCAACGTTGCTTCGGTAAAGACGGCGAGGGTTCCCTCGGAGCCGACCAAAAGTTGCACCCAACCCGCATCAAAGCCTTGCGCCGCCAGACCATCACCCAGCTTTAGAATTGAACCATCGGCCAAAACGGCAGTTAAGCCTAAGACATAATCGGAAGTAACGCCATATTTGAGGCAACGGGGCCCACCTGCATTGCAGGCGAGATTCCCGCCAATGGTCGCTACACTTTGGCTCGATGGATCCGGCGGATAAAACAAGCCGTAGGTTTCAGCCTGGCGCTGAAGTTCTGCCGTGGTCACGCCCGCTCCGACCTTTGCAAGGGCCTGCGTCGGCTCAATGGTGCAACGTTGCAACCGCGTAAGGGCCAGAATGACCGCGTGGCCCGTCGGAATTGCGCCTCCTGCCAACCCACTTCCTGCGCCGCGTGCGACCACGGGCCACCCCGCTTGGGCCGTCAACCGCAAGACCGCGCTTACTTCGGCAGTCGTGCGGGGCAGAAGAACCGCTAAGGGCCGCCCTTCCGTTTGGGCAAATGAAGCATCGCTGGCATAACAAGCCAAATCCTCGGCGCTGGTCAAAATTCCTTCTGGCCCAACGAGGGGAGTTAAAGCTTTCAGGAAGTCCAGCGAGGATAGCGCAGGAGCCGTTTGGGCCACCGCAACTTTCGCTAACCCAGCCCTAAGCCCGCGCTGCTGTTCCTCAGGTTGCCAAAGCTTGTGAAGAAGGGGATTTAACCCATGCTCCGTGCAAAGCCTTCCCCCCAGCTGCTGGGCAACATTATACACCATTATTGCAGCTTGGGTTAATTCCTCTGGCGTGAGCGGCCCGGCCAAAATTTGCACGTGAATTTCACCCACCCCAAGCTCCCCCCAAACCGCGATTTCAGTCTGATAACGCTGGGCAAGCCTTTTGGCTTGGTTGTAGAAAGAAGCCAAGTTTGCACGGGGCAACGTAAGATCAAGAAAAAGGTCTTTCGCTTCTGTTCTTTGCTTGGCCCCAAAAGCGGCGACCATTTCCCACGCTTGCCAGAGCGAACCAGCCTCAGGCCCAAGTCCCTCAACTTCAGCGAGGAGCGCGGTATTGAATTGGTGGGCCAAGTGGACAATTTGCTCCGTTTGGCGCAATAAGACTGCGGAACGGTCTTCCAATTCTAACAAAAGTTGAAGATTCCGGCGCTCTTTTTCCGGTTCTAAGAAGGCAAAAGCGCTCAGGGACAGCCCAGCTTGCATGATCTTTGTAGCCAATTGCAGCGCGCAAGCGATGTTGGGGCAGGCCAAAAGCAAGGCGCGGCGGGTCGGGGGCAAGGGAGTCAAGCTTAATGTTAAGGTAGTCAAATGAGCCTTGGGCAAATAAGTAGCCCAGGGTTCTGGGCCGACCAAAGCACGTTGAAGCCCATAGCCCGTCGCCCGCTTATGCGTCGGCCCGCCCAGAACCAGTGGCGAACTTTCTGCGCCTGTGGTGACCGTCATGGCCCGCAGATAGCGCTGGATTGAGCCATAACGCAACTTGCGTCGCCCCCCCGCATTCTGCGCGACCAGTTCCGCGAGGGTTAGCCCTTCAACCAACGGGAAAATCGGGATACATAACCGCTGCGGACGCAACGTTTCATTTAGGTCCTCAATCGTCACCGCCCCGCTGGTAGTGACCAACATGGCCCTTGGCTCAACCTTTATTTTGCCCGCTTCGTGGCTCATTAAATTGACAGGTCTTTCTGCACTCACTAAAATGCTCTTTGAAGCCGCCCGCCCTCGGCCAATTCTAACCTTTAATTTCCGTCTCCTGCAAGTTAAAAGTGGGGCTAAAGCGCGAGGCAATAACCTCGTGAAGGTCTACGCGGTTGGGCGCTAGATAGGCTTCTGGCGGCAACTTAGGATTGTGCGCTTGCCGAAAGGCGGCAGATTGTAACCAATTTTCAAAAGCAGCTTGCGATTCCCAGAGCGTCAGCACGACGTAAGGTTCACCCGCCTGAGTTGGCCGCAAAACTTGATTCAAAAGGAACCCTGGCACATGGTCAATCGTACTGGCCCGCTTCAAAAAGCGTTCTTCAAACTGAGCCTCATATTCAGAGGCTACGAAAAGGTGATTCATCGTAATGATCATTGGATGTCCTTATCGGCTAAAATTCCCACCGAACCAGTTGTTTGAATTAGAGCAAGTCAATTACCCAGGGCTAAAGCGTCTGGGCTTGCATCTCAACCCGAAGGTTGGACACCAGAGGCTGATTGACGGCAGCCCACTTAATATTAGTTGCGGCATTTACATCCGCATTGCAGGTATAACCACACTTTTTGCACTTAAAACTGGCTTGCGAAACTCTATTTGCGCGTTCGGTATGTCCACATTGGCTGCATTTTTGACTGGTGTAACGTGGGTCGATTAAGACCAATGGAATGCCAAGCAGAAGAGCCTTATAGGTGACGAACTGGCGCAATTGAAAGAAGCCCCAGTTAGAGTGCCGGTGGCGTTGCTCGGCTCTCAAAACCCTAGTCCTCGAACGAATGCCCTTCAAGTCTTCAAGAGCAATCGCCCGATTCGTGCGTTCAGCCTGAGTAACTAACCTGCGCGAAATTATGTGATTTGTATTAGTTTGGAAGCGATGTTGGCGACCAGCTAGGCGTTTTAGGTGACGTTTAGCCGATCTAGTTCCTACCTTTTGAAGGGCAGTCCTTCTCTTTAGATACCACTGGCGTTTAGGCTCAACTTGCTGCCCACTATAAACGTTTCCGTCACTATCTGTTGCTAGATTCACAATCCCTAAATCAACACCTAAGACATCTGTGGTTAGGCTTTGTTCCTTATCAGGAACCACCACCGTAGCCAACAAATAGAACTCACCTTTTATGAGTACTAAATCACTTTCTCCTTTTTGGAATTTTAGCAACCCTTCGTGGATTGATGCCCATTGAAAAGTAATCTTTTCCCGGCCATTCAATGTCCAGATAGATACGGTATGCTGATCCATCTGGTATGATAAGTTTTTAGCATCATAAGCAATTGCACCTAACAAGCGAAAATCGTGCCTAGTTTTCTTGTCTAGCTTATAACCATCAGCTACCTTAGAGATGCACCGTGTAGCTATCTGTGCGCCTAGCCCAAACTCTTGGCGTACTTTATAATAAACCAGGTGGTGGAGGTCAAACTGCCTAAAGGTTTGATTATCCCAAGCCAATTGACTAACTCCATTACAGGCTTCATTGGCCCGTTGGATCGTCTGGCGCAGGATTGCTCGTTGCTCAAGGCTTGGATTTAGTTTGAGTTTGAGGGTTAAGTGCATAGGGCTATTTTACTTACTTCAGTTGCATTGGATTAAAAGAAAGGAGCGGCATTCCTCCCAGGGCTAAAGCTCCTGGGTATCCTGCCGTAAGATTTATGAACCTAGCTAACCGACGGCTTTTGTTCCTGGCAAGTTGTTGGGCCCTTCTTGCGCTTCTTGGGCTGGCCCTTCCCCGTTTGGTTCAAGGAGCGTTTCAAACTCCCTGGAGTTGGCCGCGCCTTAATCTTCATGCCCCGGCGACTCAAACGCAAGATTTGCAAAGTTTTGAGAAGCTGGCCTATGTTACCACACCTTTGCAGGTTTTATCAACTCCCGCCCCGGAAGATTTGCAAAGTTTTGAGAAGCTGGCCTATGTTACCACACCTTTGCAGGTTTTATCAACTCCCGCCCCGGAAGATTTGCAAAGTTTTGAGAAGCTGGCCTATGTTACCACACCTTTGCAAGTTTTATCAACTCCCGCCCCGAAACTCATAATGGCTGCTAGTCAAATTAGGGTCACCAAAACGGTGACCCTTACGCCACAAGGCGGGAGTTTGCCTCTCAGTGCGACAGGCTTTCTCAGCCTGACTTTGCCTTCTAATGCCCTTACGCAGACCGCTTTGCTTACTTATACAAAGCTGCTTTCGGCCCCTCACGCGCTCCATAAAAACTTTGCTGTGCTAGGAATTTTTGCCCTGCAAGCCCAAACTTCCACGGGCGAAAGCCTTACCCAAACCCAAAAACTCTATACTTTGGTCTTGAGTTATACCGATGCTGAAGTTCGGCAACTGGGGGTGCTAGAAAAGGACTTGCAAGTTCTTTTTTGGGGTGGCCAAGCGTGGCAGGAAACAATGAGCCAGGTCGATTCGGAGCAGAAGCGCGTGCGGGTGCAAACTGATCGGTTTACAGAGGGACTGTTGGTGGGCGATAAAACGAAGGCGCTCAGGCTCAACGGGCCTTCATTGGGGCGGCCCAACCAGCCCATCTCTTTTGTTGCAACAACTAATTTGTCGCCGACGGACCAACCTTTTACTTACACTTGGCAAGCCACCGCGCAACCTACCCACATCTTTACGGGCTTGCTCAAAAGTACTCTTAGCTATGTTTGGGAAACCGCTGGAGCCAAATTCTTGACGGTGACCGCTGAAACCCCCGCAGGGCTTTTCCAAAATACGACTTCGCTCACGCTTCTCCAGATTTTCCTGCGCGGGCCTTCGGCAGGCCGTTTTACAGCCGCCCAAAAATTTGAGGTTTGGTTTACGCCGACTTTGCAAACCCCGCTCGCTGTTACCTATACTTGGCAGGCGACGGATTGGCCTTTGCGGATTAAGAAGGAAAGTTTGACCAGCACCGCAGTTTACACCTGGAATTCGTGGGGCCCCAAAACCGTAAGGGTGACGGCGACATTAGCCCAGCTAGACTTTAAGGCCCAACAAACGAGTCTTATTCGAGCGCTGGCCGCCCAGACAACGAGCGACCAAATTACAGTAAGTAAGACGCAGGGCGGCGAATTGACGCAAATCGGGGCGCAAGGCAACTTTGTGAAAGTTGTGATTCCCTTAGGCGCAGTGCCAATTACCACAACGCTCCTCTATACACCGTTGCTTACCCCAACTTATCCTTTACCCCAACCGCAAAGTTCAGTCCTCCGCAGCTTTTTTCTGGAGACTCAGCCCGAAGGCCAGGCTTTCACGAAGGAAAGTACTGTAATTCTTTCCTATACCGATGAGGAATTAGCAGCCAAAGGCTTTAATGAACTAGACTTAGATCTTTTGTCTTGGAATGGGAAGGCTTGGGAACCTTTACCTTATACCCTTGATGGGTTAAAAAACCGCCTTAGCTTCACCATTCGGAGTTATGGCGAATTTGCCCTCGTTGGCCCCTTGGCTTTGGAAAAACGAAACTTTCTCCCTTTAGGATTTCGGTAGGCCTGCAAGAGGGGGATCCTTTGGGGCTTTTTGGGAACTGGGGAGCCGCTGGCTCTAGCCAGCGGCTCCCCAAAATCTTCCTTCCTCCTGCCGTTAGCCTTCCCTCTTTTGTTGCCGCTACTTTGCCCAAGAAAGGCCTGAATCAGGATCAAGGCCCAAACCGAAGGTTATCTGATGGGGGGGTTGGGCGACCAAAGTTCCCTTTTTTGAAAGACTCAAATTTGCAATCCAGAGTTCAAAGCCGACTTGATTGGGCGGGATGGCCAGAAAAGCTAACATCTTCTGGTCGGGGGAAAAAGCCGGCGCTCTGGCGGTTCCCAAATTCGTGAGCCGCTGGGGTGAAGGAGTGGGGCTTGAGTCTTCGGTGGGCCCAGGGGGCGAACTTTCCGCCTGAATGGCTTTGGCGGGCAAAACCCAAAGATCCGTAAGCTCCTTTTTTTGGGCCGCAAAAGCTAACCATTGGCCGTCGGGAGAGATAGCAGGATCATAGCTGTTGGGAGGTGCGCCTGGAAAGGGGTTGCCCTTTGGCTCTTCCGCCGCCCAATTGAGCCAGTAAATTTGTTGTTCGCCTCCAGGGTCAACACTCATACGGGTATAAAGCAAGGTTTGACCATCGGGGAGCAGAACCATTTTCCCACAGTGAGCATTGGGCTCCGCATAAATTTGGCGATAGCCCCCACTGGCGGGGGAAAGGAGAAAAAGGGCCAAGCGGTATTCAGCGGCAGGCGAGCCAACGGGGGGCGCAACTTGCGAAGCCAGCAGCAAGCGCGAGCCATCGGGGTTCCAAGTTGGGTAAAAGGCCCAGCGGCTCCCATAGATATGTTCGTGGCTGGCCGGCGGAGCATCTGAACTATTGGAAGTCAACTGAAGAAGATCGCTCCCTGTGGCATCAGAAAGCATAACATCCGAATAGCTTTCGCCACGTTCAATATAGGCAAGATGTAAGCCGTCGGGCGACCAAGCAGGTTGCCAAGCATTGCCTTCGCCTAACAGGGGTTTCCCTTTTTGCCCTTGCCAAAGCCATATCGTTCCCCGTTGGACAAAAAGCAGTCGCCCAGGGAGTTCTGCCCCCTTGACGCTTGGGGGCGGAGTTGGTTTGGGGGTTGGGGAAGGGGGGAGGCGAGTGGGCCGCGGCGAGGGTGAGGCTTGGAGCGGGCGCGGCTGAGGTTGGGGCGTACATGCACCAAATAATCCCAAAAGCAACAGGAAAAAAAACCAATAAATTTTAAGCCTTTTACTCATTTTTGGCAAACCTCAGAGCTTGAAAACATTTTCGCAGCTTCCTTTCGGTGGAAAAACAATCATTGATCGGTCAAAAACCAACGATTTCCGACGCGAATCACAGGCCAGGTTCCCTTTTCTAATCCAATGGTTGTGGTTAAGGGGCGCTGTTGATCTCGCAGAATTTGAAGCCGGCCATTGGGCAAGCGCTGGACAAGGCGCACTTGTAAGCTCCCTTCATTAAGCTTAACCGTCGCCCGCTCTGCATCTCGTTGCACAACCTCAACCTCTGTGTAGCGAAGATTGAGCGAGAGTTGTTGGTCAGCAGGAAGTTCAGCCAGGCTGTTGGCAAAGCTGGTCAACATTTGGCTAAAGACGGCCCGTTGGTCAACCCATTCACTGGGCGTAAAGGAACTGGCCAACCTTTCGGCCCAAACTCGCCGCGTCTCAGGTTGCGGAAGCAGCGGGTCTTGAAGCGCCTGATTAAGGTCCGTAAAAAAAGCGTTCGTTACCGCTTCGGGGCTGGGGCCACCCGGCAAAGCCTGCGCTTGGTTCGTGGCCAATGGAATGGTACACGCGGTGAGCAGGAGCGGCCCCAGCAACCTGATTAAGAGCCAGCAGACGGTCAAAAGCCTTTGACCTTGCGCGCGCGGGGTTTGGTCGAAGGCCTGGGGATAATTCCCCTTTGGTTGAAGATCGTCCATCTATTGCTTTGCCGGCTTGAAAAGGCGAGGCCGGGCGGGGAGCGCCGCCTTCAAAATTTGCGGCCCATTGGCCAGGTAGACCTCTGGGCGGCCAGAGCTATCATCTATGGCGATGGCCGTCAAGTGAGTCAGCTGAAAAGGACTCTCAGACCGCACCCGGATTTGTTGGACTACTTTGCCGGTGGCTTGCTCCATTTGGATAATCCGTTCATTCAGCGGATCCAGGAGAAAAAACCACCCCTCACCTTGTGGGCCATACAAAAAGAAGTGGGTGACTGTCGTAAGTGGGGGATTGAGCGGCTCTGGGACAAGTTCTTGCTCAAATCGGCCCATACTCATGACTAAAACATGGCCCGTGGGTTGAAGGAGATAGATTTTTCCATCCACGGCCAGGTCAATTACGGCAGCTAGACTGTGGTCGGATGAATCGGTTGGGTCTAACCACAACTGAGGTGGTTCACCATAATGGCCACTTGAAAACCTCAGAATTTCGCCTGTTTCGGCTCCCCACACATATAAGTTACCCTCGTAGAGTTCTAAATCTAAGCGGGTGCGGGGGCCCCAGACATTGCTGCGGCCCAGGCGGAGATGATTCCAGCTTCCCGCAGTGTGGAAGTAATAGCCAAACCCGTCATTCGTTTGGTCAATGGCCACAAGATCTTCCAAGTGCCAGGCTTGGGCCAACAACGTCCCAACTTGCGTATTTTTGACACTTTGGTTGGGGCTGAGGAAGGGTTCAGCAGGCCCTCCTTCGCGCCGAATCCGAAACAACTGGGCATTGTTGCGCGTGGTATCGAGGGCATAGAGATAATTCCGCGCCTCGCTAATTGGGTCGGCCAGTTTCGCATTGGCGGGCGGCACAACAAGACTCGTAAATTGCCCATTTGGAAAGGGATGTTCGGCCAAAAGAACCGGGTTCTCAAAAAAGGTTAGCTTCTGCACGGTAGCTAAGGCCAGTTCATATTCCCGCTCGGTTTCCAAATAGCGCACCCAGAAAGCGGTATTCGTTTCGGTCACAAAAGGACTGGCCTTGATGTAATCAAGCGCTTTGCGCGTGCTTTCCATTTGCGCTTGGGCACTGGCAAGGTCAGGAGCATTCTGAATGGCCGTAACTCGGCGTTCCGCCTCATCTAAGGAACCCAAAGCTTGCTGTTCGGCACTGCGGTGGGAAAGATGCGAGCCATAGAAGATGAGGCCTGTAAGGATAAAGAAGAGGGCCAGCAATTGAAACCAGGGAAAAGGGCGGGTTTGGGGCCGCGAGGACTCCATAATCCGGGGCGAAATATTGCGTTTGGTTTGAGAGTGTTGAAAAAAGGCTTGAAGGCTGTGGCTGGCCTGGGAGAAGGGTAGCGCCAAGCGTTCAAAAAAGTTCAGATCTCCAAGGGCCCGCAACTCGTGGCGGGGGCGATATGGCTGGGCCATTTTGGCCAGCATGGGCATGTCGCTCAAATCAATTGCGGGTTTCAGGGGCAGGGGAGCCGCTTCACCGGCGCTTTCGCCCAGCAAGGAAGAAGTTGGCTCCTTAGTTCTTTGGGCCACTTCTTTTTCCCTGCGCTCGGCCAAGCTTTCGCCCAGCGCCAAAGGAGGGCTTTGAAGAGGCAAGTCCAGCAAAGCTGGCTCAGTTTGCGCTGCGGGCGGAGTTTCGGCTGTCTCCCCAGTGGCCGGGCCGGCAAGCCACTCCTCAAGAATGGAAAGAGCCTCTTTTGGGTGACTAAGTTGCTCTTTGTTCCGATTTACCCAATGGGCTTTGGGGCGAAAATAGATCGCCAGCGCATGAGCTTCTGTCAACTTCTTTTGTGAACAAAGAGCCAGGAGTTTCGCAAGCGAATCGCCACTTTTCAGCGCAAGCAAAAGCTGCTCTGGCTCCTGTTCCCGCAGCAAAGGCGCGAGATTGCTGGAGCAAATAATTAGGGTGTCGCCCGGTTGAATTTGAAGCCGCTGAAGTTCAGGGTCGATAAACAAACTAGCTCCCAGCGCTTTAGGTTGCAGAAGGGGGGTTGCTTTGGCGGGAGGCTGCTCCCAAGAAGAAAGCAGCGGCAGCGCCCGAAAGTTGTCCGCGCTGAACAGCAGCGCCTGGGCGGGGGCTATTTGGGCCAGAAAAAGGTCGTGAGCTTTGAGAACCGCGCAGGTCAAACTAACATTGGCGCGTTTGGCTTCGGCCACTTTTAGGTTATGTTGATGCAACACTTTGTTGGCTTGCCGAATCGCCTCGCGCAGCGCCGCAGTAATACTGTAGGAGCTATCAGCATAAAAAGCCTGGTGCATGGCCTGGGCCGTGAGGCGACAAGCTTCGGAGCCGCCCGCAGGGTTCTGGAGGGCCTCCGTGAGCAGGATGAGTTGGCCTTTGCGAGCCTCCGGCCCAAAACGGGTGCGGGCCAGGGCCAACGTGATTAGCTTACTTGTGGGTTGGGAAAACCCGTTTACAAGCCCAAATTGACTGATCTGTGGTTCAAAGTCGGCCATTCATTCTCTATCCTTCTAAGTTGGGCAGCGGCAAGGTAGCTTTGATTATAGCAGTAGGGCCAGGCCTTGACAAGATAAAAAGGCGGGGGGAAGGTTTCTGGGGGGCTGCGCTTGTAGTGGAATGCTCCAGCAAGGGTACGATTTAGAACGATTCATAAAATATATGGGCAGTAATAGGTAAATATAGACAAAATGGTTCTTTCTTTGCATTTCTCTGCTGGTCATGCTACCATAGCCTGATTATAAATCTCTAGCCTCTTTTTCCCAAGCATTTGGCAAAGTTAGGGCTACAAGCGTGGGCCAGATTGAATGCTAGATAGATCAATTTTTTACGCTTATCAAAACTTAATAATAAGGTAGATAAATGCTTGTTGAGCAAAAAATCCATGAATTGGCTAATAAGTATGCACTTGAACTCAAAAAGAAAATGGCAAATCGGGTTGATGAAATGGTAGGTGATGATAAAGCGCACTATCTTATTTATAGTGTTTTGGGAATAACCGCTGAAGAAGGAGAATTGATAGACATTTATCAAAACAAGGGGCGTTTTTTGTACAAATACGCAGGTGCTTTTCTTGAAGAAGTTACCTTCTTCTGCTTGAAAGAAAAATTCCCACAGGCGCAGAAAACTAAAATTGCAAACACTCTTGGTAAACGGCCAAAACAATTTGAGATTGATTGTCTGATTAACAAAGATGCTTTAGAAATTAAGTGGCGTGATGCAACAACAGATGGCGATCACATCACTAAAGAACACACCCGAATTCAGGTCATCAAGAAGAATGGCTATATTCCCATTCGGCTAATGTTTTATTATCCAAACCGTGACCAAGCAAGACGAATTCAAGCCACACTCAAGACAATTTATGCTGGCGTTGGTGGGCATTATTACGCCGGAGATGCCGCTTGGGATTATATCCAACAGCATACTGGGATTGACTTGAAACATATTTTGGAACAAATCGCTGCGGACAATAAAGGTAATTAGAAAATGAAAGTTTTGCATGATGATTGCCTTACTTTATTACCGACGCTTGAAGAAGATAGTGTTCAATTGGTTTATTTAGACCCTCCCTTTTTTACTCAAAAAGAACACTTCCTCCGAACCCGCGACAACTCAACCGAATATAGTTTCAAAGATAATTGGCGTTCGCTTGAAGAATATCTCTCATTTATGCAAAATGTTTTAAGCCAATGCAAGCGAGTCTTGAAAAAGAGCGGAAGTATTTTTTTCCACTGCGACAAAGCAGCAGCACACCATCTTCGAGTCTTATTAGACAGCGTTTTCGGGAGTAAGAATTTCCAAAGCGAAATCATTTGGGCTTATAAACGGTGGTCAAACACGAAAAAGGGCTTATTGAATTCTCATCAAACCATCTATTTTTACAGCAAGTCTGCCGATTTTAAGTTCAATACAATTTATACCGCTTATTCCCCAACCACAAATATAGACCAAATTTTGCAAGCGAGAAGACGAAATGGGTTTGGCAAGGTGGTATATCACCGTGATGAAGAAGGCCAGGTAATTTTAGCCAAAGAAAAAAAAGGAGTACCGTTTTCTGATGTTTGGAGTATTCCCTTTCTTAACCCTAAAGCAAAGGAAAGAGTAGGGTATCCAACTCAAAAGCCAATCTTGTTATTAGAGCGCATAATTCAAATCTCAACAGATAGTGGTGATACAGTCTTAGACCCTTTTTGTGGTAGTGGAACAACTTTAGTGGCGGCTAAACTTCTTGGCCGAGAATACATAGGCATTGATTCTTCCATTGAAGCAATAAGATTGGCAGAGAAACGATTGACTGAACCTGTGAAAACCGATTCTCAGCTTCTTTTCACAGGTGAAACCAGTTATTTAGAAAAAACTGATTATGAAAGAGCAATTCTCAAGTCTATTGATGCTCTTCCTGTTGAAAGAAATAGTGGCATAGATGGATTTCTTAGGTCATACATAGAAGGAAGCCCTGTTTCAGTGCGGATCCAAAAACAAAACGAAGATCTTGAGACGGCAAAGCAGAAATTACTTAGGGCAAGTCAGTCAAAAAACTGTGCTGTAATGATTTTGGTTAGAACCCACAGAACTACTGAATGGCTTAACTATGCTCAAGAAGAACCTAAGATCATGATTATAGATTCATACGATTTAGTAATCGAAGAATGGCTAGAAAGACGTAAAACCATTGAAGTCACAAGTGCAGATAAATGATGCAGCTTTGCTAAATGCTACTTTTTGTTTAGGAATTTAGCTTCGTGTTGGAAGCCGAAACCGAGCTTTTGCTGCGCCACCAGCAGCAATATACAACTGCAATTCACCAAGCTCGTTTGCAAGGTGAAGATGCTTTTCAAGCGTGGTTCAATCGGGAAGCGGCTAAGAATAGGCAACAAGCGCTTTGTCGTGGTTATTGGGATTGGACACTGCACATTCTTACGCCAAAGGTTGCTTCCTATCTTCAAAACCCTGAAACGCAAGTTGCGCTAGAAATTGGCTATGGTGGGGGCCGGTTGCTCAATGCGGCTTGTAGTTATTTCAAAAGGGTGATCGGCCTTGACATTCACGCTGAAGCTCAGACGGTGGCTAACTTTTTACAAACCCAAGGCAAGACCAATTTCCAGCTGCTCAAAACCAGGGGAAAAACCATTCCTGTCGCTGCCGAAAGGCTTGATTTTATCTATTCCTTCATTGTTTTCCAACATCTTCCTTCATTTAAGGTCTTTGAAAGCTATTTGCAAGAAATAGCTCGCACTTTGCGCCGTGGTGGAGTGGCCCAAATTTATTTTGGCCAATTCAAAAACCTCCATCCAATCTATCAAGGCTTGTATTTTTGGCAAGGCTATCGTGAAGTTCGGGCTAAAAACGCTAATCAGATCACGTTGGTGGTGCAAATCGCTAAAGTAAAAAAGCTTTGTCAGACTCTGGGCTTGCAGGTTGTAGAAACAGGCCCATCCTATTTTTGTGTCCCTGATGGCTATCCCCAAAAGGTGGGCGGCCAAAATTATGTAACTTTACGCAAACCTTAAAACCGTTTTATTTCTGCAAAGGAGCAGTGGAATGACAGAGATAGGTCATGCCCGCGCCCATGTTTTTGTTTCTGGGGAAGTGCAAGGGGTAAATTTTCGGGCGGCCACCCGCGACGAGGCGCGGCGGGCGGGGGTGTTGGGCTGGGTTCGCAATCTAAGCGATGGGCGCGTGGAAGCCCTGTTTGAAGGGCCACGTGCGGCAGTACATCGGCTGGTTAGCTGGTGTCACCAGGGGCCGACAAGCTCTCACGTTGAACATGTTGAGTTGCTTTGGGAAGAGCCTACGGGTGGCGAAGATAGTTTTTTTATTCGCTGGTAATAAACCACAGAGATAAGTATTATGTTGGGTTCGATTGTTGGCGATCTTGTTGGCTCGATTTATGAGTTCGCAAATCATCGTTCTAAGGAATTCCCCCTCTTCGGCGCTAAGTGTGATTTCACGGATGATACCGTTTTGACTGTGGCCGTCGCAGATTGTTTGCTCAATAAGGGCAACTATGCCGAATATCTTAAACGGTATGCTCGAAATTATCCTGGCAGAGGTTATGGTGGTCGGTTCGCGCAATGGATTCGCTCAGAAAATATGGAAGCCTACAATAGCTGGGGGAATGGCTCGGCGATGCGGGTCAGCCCTGTGGGGTTTGCATACGACAATTTGGAAGCGGTAATGGCGGAAGCAAAGCGGTCTGCTGAAGCCACCCATAATCATCCTGAAGGAATTAAAGGGGCGCAAGCAACGGCGGTTGCGATTTTTATGGCGCGGAAAGGCGCGGGTAAAGCGCAAATTAAGGCCGCGCTTACTGCATCTTTTAGCTATGATCTGAGCCAAACCTTAGATGAGCTTCGGCCCACTTACGATTTTGATGAGTCATGCCAAGGCACTGTGCCCCAGGCGATAATTGCATTCCTCGAATCAAATGATTTTGAGGATGCGATTCGGAATGCGATCTCTTTAGGCGGCGATAGCGATACGCTTGCCTGCATTACAGGCGGGATCGCGGAGGCTTTTTATGGTGGTCTGCCAAAGAAAATCGCTGAAAAAGCTCTTAGTTATCTTGATCCAAAGATGCGCGAAGTTGTAGAGAAATTCAGGGAAAATTTTACCCTTCCGCTGGCGAAAGCGTAAAGCGCCTAAGCTTCGCAGGCGAGGGCCACATTTCAAAGCCTGGCTGGGTTTATGTTATACTGAGATTCGCAGTTTTTAACTTTAGCCGTGCAGAAAGGGTGCGCTGATGATCTTACGCCACTGGCGAATTGCGACCAGTATCTTAATCAGCTTAATTATTCTCATTTTCGCAATCCTGAATAGGCAGCAGCTTGAAGGCTCTATCGGCCTCTTGCAACAAGCTAAACCACTTTGGTTGGGAGCCGCCTTTTTAGCGATCCTCACTGGCTATCTGGTGAGTTCCCAAGTTTTGCGGGTCGCGCTCCATTCTTTGGGCCATAGATTGGGAATTCTTCGGATGTGGGCCACGGCCCTGGTTGCGATTATGATTAGCCAATCTGTGCCTGCTGGCGGAGTAGGGAGCTATGCCTTCCTTGTGAGCATTTTCAATCGGCGCGGCATTTCTTCAGTCCAATCTACGTTGGTTGCGTCGCTTGAAACGCTCAGTTATTCCACCGCCATGTTGCTGATGTTCTCCTTTAGCCTCGGCTATTTGACCATCCACAAAATGGAGACAGGCGACGCAACTTATATTGCCGCGCTCGTGGCCTTGGTAATTGTCGGCAGTGCAATCCTTGTCCTCAGCCGCAGCGAGGATGTCCTGCGGAAATGGCTTTTGGGGCTAACGGGAGGTCTAAAAAAGATCCTGCGCCGTGATTGGAGTGACGAATGGGTCATCAAAATGGTGCAAGACCTTTCAGAAAATCGCGCTTTATTAACCAATCGGCGACGGGATATTCTCTTTCTCGTCTTCATCCAAATCACAGCTTTAAGCTTGCATAGTCTGGGTTTACTTTTGGTCTTGCTAAGTTTGGGGGTGCATACCAATTTTGCCGTGGTGCTGACAGCTTTTGGGATTGCCCTCATTACGAGTACCTTCAATGTGCTGCCAGGTGGCGGGGGTACGGTGGAAGCGGCTCTGGTTGCGATTCTAAGCCAACTGGGGATTTCCCCTCCCCAAGCGGTGGTGAGCGCGATTATTTTTCGCCTCTTCAATTTTTGGCTGCTTGCGCTTGTGGCCGCGATCTGCTATTCCTGGCTGATGCACGAAAAACGGCTCCATGTCAACGGGAATAATGGCCCCGAACACAATCATCCTTCAGCTACGCAAGGCTCTGAATAAAGCTTTTAGCCAGCTTCAAAAGAACGTTCAAAGTGGGGTTTGGCTCTGGACTGGGCTACTTTCGGTGGCCCTCTTCAGAGCTTTTGCGCTCAAAGGCTATGATGACCCCTATATCACTTACCGCTACGCGGCCCAATTAGCTCACGGGCTAGGTTTTGTCTACAACACGGGCGAGCGGATTCTCAGCACCACAACGCCACTTTATGCGCTGCTTCTCGCGCTGGCGGCGCTTCTCAACCTCGACCTTCCAACGGTTAGTAATGCTTTAGGTTCGCTGGGCTGCGGCTTAGGCGGTTTGGCCTTTTGGCAAATTGGCCAAAGGTATCAGAATCAAAGCGTTGGAAGCGCTGGGCTTATCCTTTATCCGACTTTTCCTCTTCTGCTAAATACCCTTGGTGCAGAGATGGCCCTCTATAATGCGCTTATCCTCTGGGGTTTCGTAGCCTTTACCCATAAAAATTATCGCCAAGCAGCATTCCTCTTTACTTTAGCCACTTTGACTCGCGCCGATGGGATTTTAGCGGCGGCGATCTTCTTTAGTCTGCTCCTAGAGCGCAAACGGACTTTTCCCTGGCAGCCTTTCCTCATTTACACTTTACCTCTTGCGGTTTGGGGCATTTTCGCGTGGGCTTATTTCGGTTCACCTTTACCAGTCACGCTGGCGGCTAAACAACATCAGGGCATGATGGCTCATGCCCCGCTTTTCTTCCCTGGGATTTTCGCCCAAGCCCAGTTTTTCTTAGCTTTCCCTCTCTATCACTTTCATTTTGGTTTAGCGATCTTAGGCTTTGCAGGCCTATTGACTTTCTATCAACGCTGGCTGCCCCTTTTCGCTTGGAATCTGCTCTATCTCAGCGGTTATACTGCGCTCGGCGTAACAAGCTATTTTTGGTATTATGCCCCCCTCGTGATTGGTTTCCTGTTGCTTGTGGCCATTGGTTTGGCGATGATGCGCCAGCTTTTGAGACGGTTTGGCAAGCAACATTGGGCCCCTGGCCTAACTTTCTTCCTCTTGCTCCTTTTGCTCCTTCCCCAGCTTTTCTCCCTCGAATACTTACGCAAAACTAATGACTCTCGTTTGGTAGTCTATCAGCAAGTGGGAAAGTGGTTAAACAGCAATACGGCTAAAGAAGCAAGCATCGGGACGCTGGAAGTAGGGATTATTGGCTATTATGCTGAACGGCGAATGATTGATTTTGCGGGTTTGCTCCAGCCTGAAACTGCTTTAAGGCTCACGGCGACGACAACTTATCAGGATGCGGCTCGCTGGGCGATTGCCAAATATCACCCCGATTATCTCGTTTTGCAAACGGGGGTCTTCCCGCAAATTGAAGCAGAGCTTGGGCAAAGGTGTCAAAGCGTTAAGACCTTCACCGAAAAAACCTTTCCAGGTCAATTGACGGTCTCGCAATGTCGCTGGAAGTAATGTGGAGGCTGTGGTTTCCCACAGCCTCCACTATCTGAAGAAGGTGATGGTGCTTTATTTAAGCACAGCGTTGGAAAGCGCGCAGATGATTTTGGGTTGAAGCTCTTTGCAAGGCCCGATAGACTTGCAGGATGTCAGCCCGCTGCGTGGTCGTAAGCAATTGGTCGTAGAGACCGGCGTTTTCAAGTTCAGCTTGCACGCCCGCCGCGCAAGCAGCCTGGCGGGTTGCAAAGGTCGGCATGTTCCCGTTCCCCACCCACGGATTTGGAGGAACCGCCACTGCGTAACGCGTTAGCAACCCTTTTAGCGCATTGATATGCTGTGCTTCAGCCCGTTGAATGTTAGTGAAGGGGCGCACCTGCCCCAAATCCTCGATAACCTTTGCATAGACTGCCCAAGCGTGATACTCATCATTCAACGCCCGCAAAAGCCCTTCTACTTCAGCTTGCTTTAGAGGCCCCGTGTACTTTTGCATATCAACTTTACAGAAGGAACAGTCTACCAAAGAAGCTTGCAGTACCGTTGCTTGAGAAGGGGCAACCGTGGCCGCTGCAACGGGTTTACCCATCGCAAGTAAAGGGAAAATTCCCGCGATCAGCGCAAAGGCCCAAAAAATACGTTTCATGTTATGATTGTCCTCGTTTAGTCCACTTATACCAATACCATTAGCATAGCAGAGTTGTATGAAGAATCGGTGCAGAAAAAGAGGATTTTTATCTATGAAAGGGTTTCGAAGTTTCACTTCTTTCGGCATAGTAGGAATTTTGATGCTGCTATTGGGGCCCCTCTCCTTGGCTCAGACTGAACGGCGTTGTTTTCCTGAAGCTGGGCCGGAGATTACGGCTTGCATTGAGGGAAGGTTACGGGATTTTTGGGAAAAGCAAGGGAGCTTATCTGTTTTTGGCTACCCTTTGAATGAAGCAACGCAGACGCAAGGTGTGACCACGCAGCTTTTTGAGCGGGCCCGTTTAGAGTACCATACTGCAAACAACCCACCGTATGATCTCTTACTTGGGCGGTTGGGCGCAGACCTTCTGAGTAAGAAGGGAAAGCAACCTGCCAAGGAAACGACACCGCAAGAAGGTTGTCTCTTCTTTGCGGAAACTAAGCAGAATCTTTGTCCCCCCTTCTTACCCCTTTGGCAAAGTACGGGCTTAGAACTTGGGGAACCTGGCGTGAGTCAGGCAGAAAGCTTGGCCCTCTTTGGTCTCCCTCTTACTCCAGCCCAGCAAGAAGTCTTGAGCGATGGTCAGACCTATACGGTGCAATGGTTTGAACGGGCGCGGTTTGAAGATCACGGCGAGAAGGGGATTTTACTTGGCCTTTTGGGGAAGGAAATGGGGAGCTTGAATCCAGGCGGTTTTATCAAGGCTGAAGGTTCACGCTTGATCTATCAAGGAAACTCTATTCAACTGAAAGGGGTGAACTATTATCCTAAAGGTCGTCCCTGGATGGAAATGTGGAGCAATTGGAAGGGGAAACTGATTGAGCAAGAACTGACCTTGGCGAAAGCGCAATTAGGGATCAATAGCGTGCGGATCTTGTTGCCCTACTCGATTCGGGGGCTTGCCGATATGGGGAAGGTCAATAAAGGTCTGTTAAAAGAGCTACGGGAGATGCTTCAGATCGCAGGGAACCTTGACCTGCGCTTGATTATCACCCTCTTTGATTTCTATGAGGACTTCCCTGAGCAAGGGAGCAAGGATGAATGGCAAAATCTCAATTATCTAAATGCTTTGATTGGCCCCTTTGTCAATGATGAGCGGATTCTGGCGTGGGATATTCACAACGAGCCTGACCATTATGACCTTTGGAATGAAGGGAAAGCGGCTCGCGTACAGACTTGGCTAGGGCGCATGGCCGATAGAGTTCATCAGCTTGACCCCAATCATCTCGTGACGGTGGGGATGGGGAAATCGCCTAACCTTTGGCAACCTGGCCCCGATGGGCGCAGTGCCTTGGATTATAGCGATTTGATAAGTGTGCATATCTATAATGCTGCTGATGCGGAGCGGCAAATCTATGAGTTGAGGATGAAGGTCAATAAGCCGATCCTTATTGAAGAGTTTGGTTGGCCGACGGGGCCCCGTTGTGCGGTCAAAGGGTATACGGAGGAAGCGCAGGAGAAAGCTTATCAAACATTGTTGCCCGCAGTGGAAGGTCAGGTAGTGGGGGTCTTCGCCTGGACTTTGCGCGACTATGAACCTGGGCCAACATTGCGCTGGGATTCCCACGAAGAGCATTATGGGCTTTTTCGCCCCGATGATACTTTGAAGCCCGCAGCGTTAGTATTTCAGGCCTTTGGGTCTTCCCCTTTGACCAATGCGACCAAGACTAATCTCCCTTTGACCAGCGATGGTGCAGGCCCCCCACGGGGTTGGGCTGCGCCAAAGTTTATTCCTGAGAGCGGCTACTATGTGAAGGGTTGGTTTCGGCGAGCTTGGGAACTCTTTGGGGGCCGCAATGGGTTTGGGCTACCCCTTAGTGAGGCCTTTACGCGCAAAGAAGATGGGCGCGTTGTGCAATACTTTGAGGCAGCAGTCTTGGAATTTCACCCTGAAGGTGCTGGAGGGCCCACCTTCCCTACCCTTGACCCTCTACAACAAACTATGCGAATGATCAGCTTCCAAGATATAGGAAGTAATTTCGCAGCTAATCGAGGTTTTACTCCTGGAGGCCACAAACTTGCGGCTGAATTTAGCCCCTTCTATGCGGGAGCCTACGGGCCTTGGCGCTTGGGCGAGCCAAGCTCTGATCTTCTAACCGAAGAGATCAATGGAGGTGCAAAGTCTGTTCAATACTTCCAGCGGGGAAGGTTAGAATTAAACCCCACAAGTAAAGCTATTCAATATGGCCTCTTAGGTACTTGGGCCTGGCAAAATCAATGTCAAGCTACCGATCAACCTTTAGGCTCCCCATAAAAGAGAACTTTCCCTTTCAACCCAAGAGGAAAGTACTGGCAAAGTTTATGGTCTCTGGTTTATCAAAGTAACCAAAATGATTGGTGTCGGTTTGGTAGACCCGTTTGCCAAGAAGGGGGCTATTCCCCCCATCAATCTGGCTCATACTTTCAGTAGGAACGATAAGGTCATTTGGGGACTCCATAAAGATTTGCACTAAGAGGGAAGCTAAGGCCTCCCCAAAGTTGCGCTGGGGCAGATTAAGGGCATTGAAGGTGGAGGTAATCGCTGCATAAGTAACGCGCTGGGCGATGGAAGGGTCGCTTGGCGCGTTGAGTTCGCGCAGGAATTCACTCTTTGGCGCTAAGGCTTGCAACCCTGGCAAGTCGAAGATCAACTGGCCCGCTGCCCGCAAGATAAGTTCTAACATCTTGGGGCTGAAGGTAGCTATCACCCCTGCGCCCATCGTGGCCGCCAACCAACTGGCCGCCGTCAACCCCAAAGAGACCAACCTTTCCCACCGTTCCTGGTCAGCGAGAGAAGTTCCCCCATGCGGCGTACCACAAGTAAGCACCTTTTGCACTTTGAACTTGGGATAAGGTTGTTGTAGCTCGACCAAGCTCCGAGCAACTAAGCCTCCGCCACTATGAGCAATTATATCTACCTTCAAGCGCAACTCTTCTGGAATCTGGGCTAATAAGTCAGCAGCATTGTGGTTAGGAAACTTTGAGATGGTCGGGTAGTTATAGGCCAAAAGGGCATCGTAGTGGGCCCCAAAGGTCTTCAACCAAGCACGGGGAAGACTATTTTTAGCGTTACTTCCAAAGCCGTGAAGGAATAAAAGTACCCGATACTCCTTATCCTCTGCAAAGCGGGAACGCCATGCTTCATTCCCTTCTAAGGCCTTCCCCAAGGTCTGATCAGCATTCACAGGGAGAACCCGCCCTGGCCCTTCTGCTGCCGCAATGGTTTGTACAAGCGTCTGCTCGATTGGGGCTTTCGCTATTTGGAAGATATGCTTGAGGGTTCCACTTTCTGGGAGCTTCCCTTCTTCGTTTATCTTCCCTAAGACCCCTGGGCCAGCAGGGTTAGGAAGCCTTTGCCCACTGACTAACCGCTGAATGGGGAAATAGAGCATCCCTGCTTTGTGATCGGCAAGGAGGGCCCCTTCTGGTCGGGGTTTGGGTAAAGTAAGATCATAGATCGCACCTTCGGGAGTCTGAATTTCATGAATCAGAATGTAGCTTGCCCCTTCAGCAGCATCTGGCTGGAAGGTGATGGTCGCTACTTCGGCTGCTTCGGCTGCGGGAGTACTTAATACGCCTGGTGGAGGAGGCGCAAAGTCAAGGATAAAGGGAGCTTCGGCAGCCACAAAGCTCTCAAAGGGAAGGGTTGTTGCAAAGTTCTCCGCTTCCCTCTCTGACCCACTCAAAACGGTTTGTACCGCATCGGGAAGGCAAACTTGTCCTTGAACCGAAGGTGTGGGCTGCAATGCCATCTGGCCCGTAAGCTGAAGCCTTCGCGCACCCCTAAGTGTGTAAATCTGCATCTTTAGTCTTCCTTCTTACTTAAATTCGTTTATTCCTACGTAGAGGTCTATCAAATGAAAGGGGTAAGGATAGACAGTATATTGTTCATTTCTGACGAATTTGAT